>Ga0193730_1000038_pt1 | contig 47097 bp, 34 predicted proteins | sample U1a1metaG_FD_144919 | JGI IMG/M metagenome (GOLD analysis project Ga0193730, IMG submission 144919) | Soil microbial communities from a riparian zone of the East river system, Colorado, United States - U1a1 | ecosystem: Environmental > Terrestrial > Soil > Riparian zone | place: USA: East River...
GGACAGACCGGAGCAAGACGATGTCGTGCGCATTGACACGAACCTGGTGACCGTCCCGGTTAGTGTTTTGGATCGTAACGGCCGCTATCTTCCCGATCTGCAGCAGGAAGACTTTCATATTTATGAAGACGGCATCGAGCAAGAGACCGCCTACTTTGCGGCCATCGAAAAGCCTTTCACGGTGGTCCTCGTGCTCGACACGAGCGCTTCCACCTGGTCCAAGCTGGGCCAGATTAAAGAAGCCGCCCGGGCCTTCGTATCAGAATTAAGACCCGACGATCAGGTCATGGTCATATCATTCGGAATGGGCGTAAAGGTCGAGTGCGAACCGACCAGCGACCGCAAGAAGATCGGCAAAGGCATTGGCGGCACCAGCCGCGGTCTTAGCACTCATCTCTATGATGCGGTTGCCAAGGTCATGACGAAGTACCTCAATCGCATTCAGGGACGCAAGGCGATAGTCCTGTTCACGGACGGTGTCGACGCCACCAGTAACCATGCGACGTACGAGAGCACTGTGCATACCGCCGAAGAACTGGACGCGTTGATTTACTCAATTCGTTACGACACCTACGATCCCGCCGCTGATAGGGGCGATGTCGCTGACCCGCAGTCGCGACTGCGTCTGCCCGGGATTCTGGGCAAGATACCGCTGCCTTCGATCGGTAGCAGTAACAGCAGCGGAGGCGGTGCTGGATCCAGTCGCGCTGACTATGATCGAGGTGAACGCTATCTGCAAAAGCTTGCGGAGCTAACCGGTGGACGAGTTTATGAAGCCAGCAAAGACCTTGGCGATCTGCAAATCGCTTTCAGTCACATCGCCGAAGAGTTGGGCCGCCAGTACACCATCGGCTATTACCCAAAAAGAAAAGGAGCCGAGGGTCAGCGGCGTCAGATCAAAGTGCGGGTCAACCGGACAGACGTCGCCGTGCGCTCTCGCGATTATTACGTCTACAAAGGTGTGGCAGATCCGGCGCCGAAGGCTGCGAACGATTCAGGCGCAGACAAGCAACGTCAGCCTGCGCCGGTGCAAAAGCAGCCCTTTGCGGGTGAGTCGAAGGCGCTAGAGTGAGGCCAACACGACGCGGCTTAGCTCGCAACTATCATCGCTCCGTTGAGGAGCGAAATGTTTATAGCACCCGTTTGCTTGAATAAAATCATGAGCTCCTTTAGGAGCAAAATGGCACCGTCTTCATCTAGCTCCTAGAGGAGCTCATGATCCTTACGGAGATCTAGCCAAAAAAAAAGGCGGGCCGTAGCCCGCCTCTAAACGACCCGCCAGAAAACCAACTACCAAATCACACATCGATCTTTCTCAGGCCGCACCATCGCATCGCCGTCTTTACATTGAAAGGCAGTGGCGAACTGCGGCATGTTTGACAGTGGTCCATTGACGCGGAACTTCGCCAGCGGATGCGGATCCTGAAGGACCAGCACGCGCGCCAGCTCCGGCCGCATGTTCGTGGCCCAGCCGCGGGCATAGCCGAGAAAGAACCTCTGCTCGGGAGTAAAGCCGTCGATGTTTGTGTGCGGCTTGCCTTCCATAGCTTTCTGGAACGCCGCATAGGCCACCACCAGGCCGCCGAGATCGGCAATCGATTCGCCCTGGACCAGCGAACCATTCTCGTTCAAGCCTTTTTCAACTTCGAAGCTATTAAACTGACTGACGATGCATCCCGCGCGTTCCTTGAACGCCTTTAGATCGGCCTCGCTCCACCAGTTGGCCAGGTTGCCGGACGGATCGTACTTCGAACCTTGATCGTCAAAGCCGTGCGTCATTTCATGGCCGATGACTGAACCCATGCCGCCGTAGTTCAAAGCGTCGTCAGCCGTCGGATCGAAGTAAGGCGGTTGCAGAATGCCGGCCGGAAACACAATCTCGTTGTTCTGCGGATTGTAGTAGGCATTGACCGTCGGCGGCGTCATGCCCCATTCCATGCGATCGACCGGCTTGCCTACTTTGGCCCAGTCGCGATCCTCATTGAACTTGCCAACGCGGAAACGGTTCATTTGGTACGAACTACGATCCACATTCAACGCTGAGTAATCGCGCCATTTGTCGGGATAACCGATCTTGTTGAGGAACGCATCGAGCTTCACGATCGCCTGTTTGCGAGTGGCATCGCTCATCCAACTGAGGATCGTGAGGTCGCTCTTAAGCGCAGCTTCCAAATTATGGACCATCGCGAGCGCGCGGTCTTTCGCGGCGGGCGGAAAAGCTTTCTGCACGTAAACTGCGCCCAGGGCTTCACCCATTGCGCCGTCGGTCGCGGCCACGCAGCGCTTCCAGCGCGGGAGATTTTCCTTTGCGCCAGACATCACGGTGCCTTTGAAATGAAAGTCTTCATCGACGAATTTTGCAGACAAACCCGAAGCCGCGCGATTGATGATGTTCCAGCGCAGGTAAGTCTTCCAATCATCGATCGACGTGGCCGTCAGTTCGGTATTCATGACTGTGAAAAAGTCCGGCGTGGCCACGTTAACGTCAGCTTTCGAATGCGCCACCGTCTGGAAATAACCCATCCAATCAAAAGCCGGGGCCGTTTCCTTGACCGACATCATCGGCATCCGGTGATAAAGCTTCTCAGGATCGCGCAACTCGACCGGGGCCTTGGACCCTCCGGCCAGTTTGGTTTCGAGCGTCATCACAGCCTGGGCCTCGCTCGCAGCCTTCGCGGAATCGTCGCCCATCAGCTCGAACATTTTCGCGACGTGCTTAACGTATTCATCGCGAATCGACTTTGAGCGCGGGTCATCTTTGAGGTAATAGTCGCGCGTCGGCAATGACAGTCCGCCCTGAAAGATGCCGATGATGACGTCGGCCGCATTCTTGAAATCGCGATTTGATCCCGATCCAAAAAGAATGTTGTAGCCGATGGTGTGCAGGTGCGTGATTTCGGACTGCAACGATTTTTGATCGGTGACCTTGTCGATTAAATCCAATTCCGTCTGGATAGGCTTGAGACCGTCGGCCTCGACCTTCGCTTCGTCCATGCAGCTGGCGTAGTAGTCGCCGACCTTCTGTTCGTTGCTGCCTTTCCTGGCGGCAGTGTTCTTCGCGGCAGCTTCCAGGATGTCATGCAGCGCATCGCGATTCTTCTCATTCAGCACATTCGCGACTCCCCACGCCGAATAGGCCGGGGGAATCGGATTGGCGGAAAGCCATCCGCCATTCGCATATTGATAGAAGTCCGCACAGGCTGATGCTTTTGTGTCCATGCCCGCAACGTCGAAGTGGGCCGCTTGGCCGAACGCAGCCGTGACGCTGAACGCGACGACCAGTGATAACGAAACAATTGCTTTAAGACCTCTCATTACTTATCTCCTGAGTGTTTTGATTTTTGATGGCCGGGTGCGGTTCGAAACCAAGACTCTACAGCTTTCTGCCGCGGGACACCAAATGCAGTCACTTTTGTTGTTTGGTTATTACGCTGGGGCGTGCGCTTAGTTTCATAGATGAGGTCAGTACCGGGAGCGATAGCGACCGGGTCACAATTGGCGCGACGGTCGGATTGTTCGGGCGGCAACCCGGTCGCTATCGCTCCCGGTACTGACTTCATGCGGCCCTTGACGACGGAACAATTCGCTCGTACTTTCTGACCACCGTTGGAACTCAACAAACGACAAGTGAGCACGCGTTGCTGCATTGCGGGCGGTGGACCAGCCGGAATGATGCTCGGATTTCTGCTGGCGCGCGCCGGCGTCGCGGTGGTCGTGCTCGAGAAGCATGCTGATTTCTTTCGCGATTTTCGTGGCGACACGATCCACCCGTCCACGCTCGAAGTTATCTACGAACTTGGTTTGATCGAAGAGTTCCTCAAGCGACCGCATCAGGAAATCAGAGAGGTTGGCGGACAGATCGGCGATGAGTTTATCCCGCTCGCAGATTTGACTCATCTGCCGACGCACTGCAAGTTTCTCGGCTTCATGCCGCAGTGGGATTTTCTGGATTTCATCAAGGACCAAGCCGCGCGTTATCCGGCTTTTCATCTGCAGATGGAAGCCGGAGTCACGGAGCTAATCGAAGAGGGAAACACGATCGTCGGTGTGCGAGCGAAAACGCCGGACGGAGATCTTGAAGTACGCGCAACGCTGGTCGTCGGAGCAGATGGCCGCAGTTCAATCGTTCGCGAGCAGGCCGGATTACAAGTTGAAAGTTTAGGAGCGCCGATCGATGTACTTTGGTTTCGCGTGTCGCGCAAAGCAAGTGATCCGGGCCAGGTCCTCGGCCGCTTTGTGCCCGGCAAGATTCTGGTGATGATCAACCGCGACGAATACTGGCAGTGCGCGTTCGTGATTCGCAAAGGAGCTTTTGCAGAAATAAAACGGCGGGGCCTCGATGCATTTCATGATGACATCATTTCCGTGGCGCCGTTCTTAGAAAATCGAGTTCATGAACTGGCCGATTGGGAACCGATTAAGTTGCTAACCGTCTTAGTCGATCGCTTGCGCAAGTGGTATCGGCCCGGGCTGCTGTGCATCGGCGACGCCGCGCATGCGATGTCGCCGGTCGGCGGCGTGGGAATCAATCTGGCGATTCAGGATGCAGTCGCAACCGCAAACATCCTCGCGCGCCCGTTGTCTGAAAATTATGTTTCGTTGAGTCATCTGCAAAAGCTGCAATGGCGGCGCGAGTTTCCGACGCGGGTGACTCAATGGGCGCAGGTGCAAGTGCAGGAACGAATCCTGAGCACGATGCTGGAAAGTCAACAAACTGTGCGCGCGCCATGGTTCCTTCGCTTGTTCAAGAAATTTCCAATGTTGCGAAGAATACCGGCGCGTTTGATTGGGATTGGGGTGCGACCGGAACACGTGAAGACGCGGGATGTGAATAAACAGGATTTACAAGATTAACAAGATCAGCGAACGGAGGCTGCGAAGATAGCTAACGCAATGCTGTATTTTCTCCTTCAGCGTTCTATCGTCTTCTTGTGAATCCTGTTAATCCTGTCTATTTTCTCAACCCCAGCAAACGTTCGATTACGCCATAGCTGGCTTCAAGGGCTTCGCTCAATTTCTCGGGCTGGCTGCCGCCGCCTTCGGCCATGTCAGCTTTGCCGCCGCCCTTGCCGCCGATGATCGGCGCAAGTTCTTTGATTACCTGGCCGGCAGGAACTCTTTTAGTAAGATCGTCAGACGTGCGCACGATCAGTGAAGCTTTGCCATCGTTCGCGCGTCCAATCACGACTACGCCCGATTTGATTCGATCGAGCAGCGTGTCAGAGAGTTGACGCATACCTGCAGCGTCGAGTCCGCTCGCTTCTTTCGCCAACACGCGCACGCCCGCGACGTCGCGAGCCTCGTCGCCATTCGAAGCAGAGGTGCCGATCGCGCCGCTGGCGATCTTCAGTTTCAGCTCTTCCGTTTCGCGGCGCGCTTTCTTTAGTTCGTCTTGTAGTTTTTCAATAACACTGGTTAGCTCGGTGCGCGACGTGCGCAAACTGCTGGCGACGTCGCTGATGATCTCTTCGTCTTGACGAAATCGTTCGTAAGCGTCGACGCCGGTGACGGCCCGGATGCGCCGCACGCCCGAAGCGATCGATTCGTCACTGGTAATTTTGAATACGCCGATGTCGCCGGTCGCGCGCACGTGCGTGCCGCCGCAAAGCTCTTTCGAAAAGCCGGGCACCGTCAGCACGCGCATCATGCCGGAATACTTTTCCCCAAACAGGGCCATCGCGCCGGACTTCATCGCCTCTTCGACCGGCATCACGTCGGTATCGACTTTCACGTTGCGCAGGATTTGTTCGTTGACCAGCCGCTCGACTTCCTTGATCTCTTCTGCGGTCAGCGGTTGAAAATGATTGAAATCAAAACGGAGATAATTCGGCGCGACGACTGAACCGGCCTGCTTCACGTGTCCGCCCAGAACTTCACGCAAAGCCGCATGGGCCAGGTGCGTCGCCGTGTGATTGCGCCGCGTTGCGTCGCGTTTTTCGACATCAACTTCGGCAGTCACCGTATCGCCGACTTTCAGAGTCCCTTTTTCAACTTTGACTTTATGAACGATCAAGCCCTGCGCGGGCGAATGAGTGTCGAGCACCGTCGCCACGAGGTCAGAACCGCCTGCGGTAGCGGGCGGGCCCCAGATGCGACCAACATCACCAACTTGTCCACCCGACTCAGCATAGAACGCCGTTTGATCGAGAACGACTTCACCTTCATCGCCCTCATTCAGATCAGAAGCTTCTTCATCTCCACGGATCACAGCCAGCACTTTCGCATCATCGACTCGCGTGGTCTCGTAACCTCGGAAGAGCGATTGCACGCGACTGGCGATGTTCGCATAGACCGGCTTTGACTTCGCTTTTCCTTCGACTCTTTCGCTCGCGCCACCTTGTTGAAGTTCCTGAAGAGCGAGATCAAACGTTTGAATGAACTCGTCCTCGCTGACTTGCACACCTCGTTCTTCGAGGCTAACGCGAATTAGATCGCGAGGAGTTCCGAATGTGTCGTATAGCCTCGCGAGATCTTGATAGGCAGGCCGCTGACCCTTTGCTTTCGCAAAAACCTCATCCAGCTTTTCCAACCCAATCGTCAACGTCGATCCAAATCGCTCTTCTTCCAGTCGCACCATCTTGTCGATGAAATCGCGATGTGCTTCTAACTCGGGATAGGCTTCGCCCATCTGATCGACGACGAAATTGGTCACCTTATGAAAGAACAAGCCATCGAACCCGAGCGCGTGCCGCCCCTGATAGATCGCGCGCCGCATAATCTTGCGCAGCACATAATTCCGGCCTTCGTTTGCCGGCAGGATTCCGTCGGCAATCGAGAAAGCAGTTGCACGCGCGTGGTCGGCAATCACGCGGCAAGCAAACTGCCTCTGTTCATCGAAATGCTGCCAGGCTTGATCCTCTTCCCGTGTGCTCCAATCTTCAGTTAAGGATCTTTCACTGAGCAACGCGGTTTCGGAAACATTTGCAGGTCTTTGTTCGGATCGTTGTGAAAGCCGCGCCGTAAACTCGACTATGTTGCTCAGCAGATCAGTTTCGTAATTCGACTTGACGCCTTGCAGCACGACCGTCAGACGTTCCAGCCCCATGCCGGTATCGACTGAAGGAGCCGGGAGCGGAGTCAGCGTGTACTTGCCGGGCTTAACTTCGCTGCGATCGAATTGCATGAAGACCAGGTTCCAAATCTCTGTAATCGTGTCGCCCGGGCCATTAACGTTCGCGGCACAGTTCTCGGCGTCAGAAGGATCTGGGCCCATGTAGTAATGAATTTCGCTGCACGGCCCGCATGGCCCAGTCTCGCCCATCTGCCAAAAATTATCTTTGCGGCCAAAGCGCAGAATACGCTCACGCGGCGCGCCAACCTGCTCCCAGAATTTCTCGGCGTCCTCGTCTGGTCCAACCTCGTCGTCGCCCTCGTAAACCGAAAACCACATGCGCGCCGGATCGAGCTTGTATTCATTAACCAGCAGGTCCCACGCAAACTTGATTGCGTCTTCTTTAAAGTAATCGCCAAAACTGAAATTCCCGAGCATCTCAAAGAAAGTTTGGTGCCGCGCGGTTTTGCCGACTTCGTCGAGGTCGTTGTGCTTGCCACCGGCGCGCAGACATTTCTGCGATGAACACGCGCGCACGTAATCGCGCTTCTCAATTCCCAGAAACACATCTTTGAATTGATTCATGCCCGCGTTGGTAAACAGCAACGTCGGATCATTTGCGGGCAAAAGCGGACTCGAGCGCACACGTGTATGGCCGTGCCGCTCGAAATACTGCAAAAACTTTTCGCGAATTTCGTTGCCAGTCATAAGTCGGTTGTCAGTTGTCAGTTGTTTCCGTGTTTTGACGGAGAGTTTGACGACTGAGGTGCTGACGAATTGTGAGTTTAGCATGCGAAAAGCGAGCGAACGAAGTGAGCAGTAATTCCAGCGTCCTAATTTGAAAATTCCGAATCGTATTCTGCGGCCTCTGCGTTTACCTCGGTTTTTTATCTGCGGTAAATGTTTGTAACCGTAATTAACCACAGAGGACCGCAGAGGTTTTCGCAGAGGGAACACATAGAAGAATTAGATTTAGGACACTACCGGTCGCTCCGCGGCTGGTTGAGTCTCAAGCGATCTTGAGTTATTGATTAACTCGTGAACCAACTCGGACTTTGCCGCATTGTCGTTCTAATAATCCTCAGCACACTTATCGGCGCGTGCTCGCAGGAAACTAAACCCACCGCACCTAAATTCACCGGCCGCTTATTGCTCTTGAGCGGCGACCCCACCAACGGTGCGAACCTGGCTGAACTGACGGTCGCGGACGCGGGAAACAATCTGGCAACAATTACCGGCGGGGTTTTCGAAGCGGTCCCAAGTCCCGATCAAACACGGCTGCTGTACACAACCAAAGACGAAATCATGCTGCGCGATTTGCGCAACGGCGGGGTGAAATCGCTGGTCAAGGGCGATAGCTTCTGTCTCGCCTGGGCGCCGGACGGAAATCACTTTAGTTACAGGCAGAGATCGACAGCCGGTGCCACGAAACTGTTTGAGTCCGATTTGAATGGTCAGTCGAAACTGGTTCTGGATGATCCAAACGGCTCTTTAAGTTGCGCCCAGTGGATAGCAACGGATCGTCTGGTGTTCGATCGGTTCGTCGGAACGCAGCAGAAAACAAAACCAGGCGAGCCGATCAAGCCGAACACGACGACCATCGCTACGATTGGCGACACGGTAAAACTGCATGACACGCCCAGGAAGTGGACAATCGAAAGCATCTGCGCGAAAGCAAACAATGGTCTCCTCCGGCCCGCGGACGGAGGCCAGCTTCTGATCGGAAAGAACATCAATCACTTTGAAACGATCGATCCGTCTGCGGCGTCATGTTCCGAATGTCGCTTCGCCGGCTACGCAGCGCAGAGCTGTACGCCTTTCTTTGTCGAACAGCCGACCAGCGCAGCGACGGAAGTGTTTTATTTGAACCCCACGAACTGGCAGAAGCAAAAACCGGGATCAATCAATCGGACGTTTTCACTCAATGCGAAGATGCTGATCAAGTCGTCGGCGAAATTGATGATCGTGGGAGACGCGGGGTGGTTACTCCTGATTGATACGGAGAGCGGCGAGATCACTCCGCTGCTGCCCAAGCCACCCGAGCCGGCAACACCTGCAGATGCGAAGACGCCGATCGTCTGGATTGAGAACTAGTCGGTGCTGGTGGGCGCTGCGAATGTGAGGTCAGTACCATTTGCGTTAGCAAATGGCTTAAAGACCCATCTTAGAGCTACTCAAATCTCGATCGCATCCGCTCACGCGGATGGTACTGATTGCTTGCCTACAGCCCCGTTTCATCGACCTCACTCTTCGCCAGTCCGCGCACTTTATCGCTGACTAACTCGAACCCAAATCCCTGCCGAATCAAATGATCGAAAAGCTTCTTGGCCTCTTCTCTTGATTTGGGTTTGCCGCGCAGGCGAATTCGTTTTGCAATCGCGCGATCGATTAATTCTTCTTCGGGAGTCGCGGCAAAAACTTCGTCCAGCGCCACCTCAGCAGTTTGCTTATCGACTTTCTTTAGCCAGAGATCGCGCGCCAGCCGGCGCCGGCCGATTGGTCTCTCGCGGACGCGCAGAGAAGCATAGCTCTGCGCAAACTTAGCGTCATCGAGATAGCCATACTCACGCAGGCGCGCGATGACTTCATCAACATTGTCTTTGGTCGCGCCACGGCCTTCCAGCAAACGCTCGCGAAGTTCCGCAACAGATCGAGGTTTGGCGGCGAGCAACTTACCGGCACGCTGGAACACTCGCTCGCGGGCCTTCGCCGGATCGAGCGGGGGCTTTTCTTCTTCGCCCCGTTTTGGTTTTCCCCTGTGACCTCTGTGGTAGATGGTTCCGTATTTAACCACAGAGGACACAGAGGTAGACAGAAGATACAATCGATTCATGGAGGGCACGCTCGTCATCGACAAGCCCGCGGGTATGAGTTCGCACGATGTAGTAGCACGTGTGCGGAAGATCATCGCTACGCGGCGCGTGGGCCACACCGGGACTCTCGATCCTTTCGCGACCGGTGTATTAGTCGTCATGGTCGGCAAAGCGACGCGGCTGATGCAATTCCTGGGTGTGGCCGAGAAGGAGTACGAAGCGGTGATTCGCCTCGGCTATGCGACGGACACGGGCGATTTCACGGGCAAGCGGGTAAGCGAGAACGAATTTCACGTAAGGACACAAAGCATTCGCCAAGAAGATATCGAAGTCGCAATACAATCGTTGCGCGGCGAGATGGATCAGACGCCGCCGATGTACTCCGCGAAAAAAGTCAAGGGACAAAAACTCTATGAGCTCGCGCGGCGCGGCGAAGAGATTGAGCGCGCGACTGTGCGCATCACGATTAGCGCATTTGAAAGTATTGGGCGCGACGGCAGACTGTTGAAAGAAAATGAGGATGGCACGCGCGATCTCGCGGTACGCGTAGTGTGTTCCGCGGGCACTTATGTCCGCACGCTCGCCGAAGATTTCGGCAAACGGCTAGGTCTGGGCGCGCATCTGGCTGAACTTCGTCGCACGCGCGCCGGGGCTTTCAAGATTGAGGACGCGAACACGCTCGACCAATTAACCGAGCTGGCGGAATCAGGCCTGCTCGCACAAGAATTCATTTCACCCGATGCGACGCTCGCGCATTTGCCGGCGGTAGATCTGAGCCTGGACGACGTTCGCCGCGTGATGACTGGATTGAACCTGCCGTGTGAGTCTACAGGCTGGCTCACGGGACAGGCTGTGCGTCTGCGTGACGAGTCTGGTGAGTTAATGGCGGTCGGGATTTACGATGAGGCGCTGAAGCTGGTTCATCCACAGGTGGTTCTTGTTAGCGCGTAATCTCATTCACACCTCGCTTTAGCGAGGTGACGTAAGCTGAAACAAATCCCAGTTAGCCGTTTCAACGGCTTCAAAACCATTAAAATGGTTGGGTTGGTTCACCCGATTCTTGTCGCCTCGCTGAAGGAGGCGTGAATGAGATCGGCATACTTTTCTTGTGTTAACATCCGCTAACGCCATGAAAAAACGTTACCTTTTTGCGGGACTCTCAGGCATGGTTGCCGGCGCCGTGGCAGCGAAACTGCTTACCCGACCGCGCGATGTTGATTGGCGTGACAGTCTGGAGTTCATCTTCAATCCCGAATATTCCTGGTTCACCCGAGTCAACGGCGTGCGCATTCACTATCAGGAAGCGGGCGACGAGAAAGCGCCCCCGATGATCTTGATTCATGGTTTCATCTCATCGAATTTGATCTGGACCAACACGCTTCTGCCGCTGGCGCGCAAAGGTTTTCGGGTGATCGCGCCGGACTTGCCGGGCTATGGCTATTCCGACAAACCGGCCGACGCGCAATACACGATCGCCGAGCAGGTCGCGACCATGATTGGCTTAATGGATCGTCTGCAGATTAAGAAAGCGATCATCATCGGCGCGTCGTACGGGGGCGCAATCGCGGCCACGATGGCGCTTGATTATCCTGAGCGAGTGGAAAAGTTGGTCCTGGTGGGCGCGGTCACCAATGACGACGCAAAAAAGAACCTGTTGCTGCGCATCTCTTGTTTGCCAATCATCGGCGATATCACAACTCCGCTGTTTCTCGGTTCGCGCTGGATCTTGCGCAAGCGAATGGAAGACATGTATCGCCGCATGGGTAAGCCGGTCAACGATCGAATGGTGGCGGCGCGTCATCATCTGCTGGCGACCTCAAACGCGCAGCGCGCGATGATACGCACCGCGCGACGCTGGAGCGCGAACCGTATCCAGCGCGAAGTGTCGCTGATTCGCCGGCCGGCGTTGCTGGTCTGGGGAGATCAGGACGATCACATTCCGCTCGAAGATGCTTTTCAACTTCGAGACGCGATGCCGAATGCGAAGCTAATCATTTTTCGTAACTGCGGGCATCTGCCCCCGGCGGAATCGCCGGCGCAGTTTGTGGAAGTCGTGGCGGATTTTTGCGGGAAGTCAGAACCACCTGCGGTAGCGGGTGGTTTGAGCTCCAGAGTCAATGCGCCACAGTACAAAGATTAACCGCCCGCTAGCGCAGGCGGTTCTGACCCTTCAGCTCATCTGCAATGCTTTGCCAACCGATGGATCTCTTCGCACGCGCCAAATTTTTGAATCGAGGTAGTAGTGAATGAAGGCGTAGCCCCACAAGAAAGCGATGCCAAGTTGAATCGGCGTCGAAAGCGCCGCGGGCGAGTCGCCGGTGTGCAGATTTAAGTAGCCAAGATACTGCCGCGGACCCTGATAGATGATGCCGAAGATAATTCCGAATCCGATGTAGTACAGCAGGCGGCGGCTGATGAAAGCAGCCGGGCCGTAAGTGGCACGCGCATCTTGCGCGTGATTCAAGGGCGAGACGCCCTTGCCACCATATTTCTGATTATGAAACCAGATGAGCCGGTGATATTGCAGATTGTGATAGATCGTGAGAATCGCAACCAGGGCGATTGGCTTTGCCGGCATCGGCGTCAGCAGCGCAACCCAATGCATCGGAATCGCCGCGGCCAGTAATAGATACTTCGGCACGTTGAGCGGCTCGCGCGAAATTGCGCGCTGAACTTGTCTCACCAACCAACCGATCCCCAGAACGATCGTTCCGATCAAAAGGACCATCGCGACAGCGTTGACTCCGCCGCGCAGCGCCGCCGGCACCCGCGCCATCGCGTTTGGGTCGTTGGCGATGAAGGCCACGAAGGGATAATTAAAGGCGAACAACAACAGCGAGCGATCGAGCGCGTTATCGATCGGAGCCAGATCGTTGTTCTTCTTTTTGTAGAGCACCATGAAGCCATAGTGCTGCTTGACGAGATGGTAGTAAGCCCACAGCGCCGCGACGAAAAAGAAGGTAAAGCCCGCGCCCAGCAGGACCATCACTGGTCCAACTACAAAGAACAAAAGCGATCCCAGCAGCAGGCGCTTGCGCGTCTTCCATTCAGATGCGTCAAAATAGGTTCGTGAGAAAGTGCCGAAGACATGCGGCGCGTCAATCAGAATCGCCCAGCCGGCGACCATCGGAAGTAGCGGCAGGATTCCCGTGACGTAGAGAATTAGGAGTGCATAGCTCGCCGCGACCGATCCGATGAACCAGATCAAATCTTCGCGCGCGCTGATTATCCAGCGGAGGGAGATTGCTGACGCTCGCGTTTGACTGGTGATGCTTTCGGTTGATGCTGCCATGGCAGTTCTTCTCCCTCTCCCTTTGGGAGAGGGCCGGGGTGAGGGTTTAGCAAGGAAAACAAAAAAATAGTTTTTTCTTCTCTCGTAGACCCTCACCCTTTCCCTCTCCCAGAGGGAGAGGGAACAATCTAACTCTCTCGCAAATCTCGTCCCGTCATCTCTTCCGGCTTATCGATTCCCAACAACCCCAGCATCGTCGGCGCGACATCTGCCAACGCTCCACCTTCGCGCAGCTTTACTCCAATCGAGTCTTCATCAATCAGATGAAACGGCACCGGGTTACTTGTGTGGGCGGTATGCGGTTGGCCCGTGTTCGGATCGATCATCTGCTCGGCGTTGCCATGATCGGCGGTGATCAAAGTCGTCCCCCGCGCACTTCGCATTGCTTTCGTAACCCACCCCAGACAAGTATCGACGTACTGACAAGCTTCAATTGTTTTGTCTAACTTGCCCGTGTGACCAACCATATCGGGGTTTGCAAAGTTAACGATGAAGACGTCCGCTTCGCGTCCTTCGATCGCGCGCAGCAGCTTGTCGGTGAGCTTGAACGCGGACATCTCCGGCGCCAGATCGTAAGTCGCCACTTTCGGCGAAGGCACGAGCAGACGTTTCTCGTGCGGGTACTCGCGTTCCGTGCCACCGTTGAAAAAGTAAGTGACGTGCGCGTACTTCTCAGTCTCAGCCATGCGATAGTTTTCGATATCACTCACCGCGAAGACGTCGGCCAGGATATTTCGCGGCTGCTCAGGCGGAAACGCGACGGGCAGCGGATAGCTCTTGTCGTAAATCGCAAAGCAGACAAAGTGCGTGTGCGGCCGATTGGCCTCCGGAAAATCACCGAAGCCCGGGACAGCGAGCGCACTGGTGAGTTGCCGCGCACGATCCGCGCGAAAGTTGAAGAAGATTACTGAGTCGCCGTCTGCGATCGTTGCCACGGGAGTGCCGTTGTCGCGCAGGCAGACAATTGGCTCGACAAACTCATCAGTCACGTTGTTTTCGTAAGACTTCCTGATCGCCGCCAAAGGATCATTGGTGCGCTCGCCCTCGCCATCGACCAGCAGTTTGTAAGCACGCTCAATTCGGTCCCAACGCTTGTCGCGATCCATCGCATAGTAGCGGCCGACGACCGAAGCAATTTCTCCGACGCCAATCTCGCGACATTTGTCCTGCATCGCCTTGACGTATTTCAAAGCAGACGAAGGCGGAGTATCGCGGCCATCCAGAAAGCAATGCACAAAGACGCGGCGCGCGTCATGATCTTTCGCCATGCGCAGCAGAGCGTAAGCGTGCTCCTGCGACGAGTGGACCAGGCCGTCTGAGACCAGGCCCATGATGTGCAGCGCGCGATCGTGATTGACCGCGTTGTCCATCGCTGCGTTCAGCGCGGGATTCTGAAAGAACTCATCGGTTTTGATTTCATGGTTGATCCGTTCCAGGTCGCCACGCAGCACGCGGCCGGCGCCGATGCACAAATGGCCCACATTCGAATTGCCCATCACGCCTTTCGGCAAACCGACGCATTCGCCGGATGCTTCAATCAAAGTGTGCGGATACCTGTCGCGCAGCTCGTGATAAAAAGGCATCTCAGCCTGGGCGATCGCATTGCCTTCACGCTCAGCGCGATAACCAAAGCCGTCGAGAATAATCAGCAGAAGTGGGGTTGTGGGTTTGCTCACGTGGATGATTTCCGTTTAGACGGCGGACTTGTCCGCCGAGCGGCACAAGTGCCGCTCCTAAACGATTCAATCTTTCGCCCAATAATCCGGGCTCTCTTTCATATTCGGATCTGGCCGTTCCATCCAACGTTCGGGCCGATGAAGTCTGATGAAACCAAATCTTTCGTACACACCGTGCGCGTCTTTGGTGGACAGGACCCAGCGGCGAAATCCCTGCAAGCGCGGATGCACGATAACTACTTCCATGAGCCACTTCGACAGCCCGCGACCGCGATGCTCAGGTAACACGAATACATCGGCGACCCACGCGAACGTGGCATAGTCAGTCACGATCCGCGCGAATCCAACTTGCTCGTTTCCTTTGTAGATGCCGAAGGGGAATGAGTTTTCGATCGAGCACTCGACGACTTCACGTGAACGTCCGGTGGCCCAGTAGGATTCGTTACTGAGAAAGTTATGAATTAGATCAAGATCGAGACGAGAACGATCGGTCGAGATCGAATAGTCATCGCGCTGCCACGTGTCAGTCATAGGTTAAATCACTCGCGTGATCGGGGCAGTAGCCCGACCGCAGGGAGGGCTCATTAAGACGTTGGAACAAAGGAGCCCTCCCTGACGGTCGGGCTACTGCCCCGTTGTTATTTCGGCGATATGTCGCTGCGCAGATAGAACAACAAATCGGTCGATGGTGGTTCAATGCCAAGCTGGCGAATCATGCCGACCACCTGGCCACGATGCATCGTCGCGTGATTGCCGACGTGCCGCATTTGATCGACCAGACGCATTGAGCTCGGATCGCCGCTCAGAAGATTGAATGGTAATTCCGCGTCGAGTCGTGTTTCATCCAAAGCGGATATGAATTGCGCGCGACGCAGGACGATCTCCATCCAACGATCATTCAGATTCGCCAGATCGCCGCAGGCCTCCGGCGTCCACATGGACCACGCTTCGGCTTTAGCCGGCGAGCGGCCATGCCAACGCTCCAGCCAAATCCACTCGGCCCCCGCCATGTGCGTCAGCGTGCCGAAGATCGATTTGTGACTAATACCGAAATCGCGAAACAAATCTTCATCCGGCAGTTCATCGGCTGCCTCCATCGCCAAATCGTTGGCCCACTCGGTGTAATCGAAAAGTTTTCTGATGTCTGAAAGATTCATGGTGATGTCAGAATGCGGTAGCGGGTGGCTGAACTCTATGATTAACAGAATCGTGACTGCAACGATCAACCGCCCGCTACCGCAGGCGGTTCTGACCAAAAGCCGCGCGTCCGGGATACCTCGCGGCAGCGCCAAGCTCTTCTTCAATCCGCAGCAGTTGATTGTACTTGGCAATGCGATCGCTGCGCGACAGCGATCCGGTTTTTATTTGTCCGGCATTCGTCGCCACCGCGAGATCGGCGATGAATGCGTCTTCGGTTTCGCCGGAACGATGCGAGATCACCGCGGTCCGCCCGTTTGATTTCGCCAACTGAATACAGTCGAGCGTTTCCGTCAACGTTCCGATTTGATTGACCTTGATCAGAATCGAATTCGCGACGCCGAGATCAATTCCCTTCTGCAGAAACTTCGTGTTCGTCACGAAGAGATCATCGCCGACCAGCTGCACCCGATCACCAAGTTCATCAGTCAGCGCTTTCCATCCATCCCAATCATTTTCGGCCATGCCGTCTTCGATCGAAATAATGGGATACTGATCGGCCCAGCCCTTCCAAAACGAAATCATTTCGTCGCTCGAGAGTTTTCGGCCGTCGGACTTTTTGAAAACGTAAGCACCCCCGTCGTAAAACTCACTGGCCGCCGGATCGAGCGCCAAAAGAACGTCGTTGCCTGCCGAGTAACCCGCTTGAGCTATCGCTTCAATTATCGTTTCGATTGCTTCTTCATTTGATTTCAGATTCGGCGCAAAGCCGCCCTCGTCACCGACGCTGGTCGCGTAACCTTTCTTCTTCAACACGGACTTCAGCGTGTGGAAAATTTCCGCACCCATGCGGAGAGCCTCGCTAAATCTTTCAGCGCCCACAGGCACAATCATAAACTCCTGAAAATCCACGTTATTGTCCGCGTGCGCGCCGCCATTGATGATATTCATCATCGGCACCGGCAAAGTGTTTGCAGCTTCACCGCCGAGATAACGATACAGCGGCAGCTTGCGGAAGTTGGCCGCCGCTCGCGCGGTCGCCATGGAAACCGCGAGCAGCGCGTTCGCGCCTAGATTCGATTTGTTCGGCGTCGCATCAAGATCGATTAGCTGTCGATCGATGGCCCGTTGATCAAGCGCATCTCGTGCTTTCAGCTCACGCGCGATGATGCCGTTGACGTTCGCAACTGCTTGCAAGACTCCTTTGCCGCCATAACGTTTTGGATCACCGTCGCGCAGTTCGACTGCCTCGTGCTCGCCGGTCGATGCGCCGGATGGGACCGCCGCGCGGCCGCGCTCTCCGCTGACCAGAACCACGTCGGCTTCAACAGTTGGGTTGCCGCGCGAATCGAGAATTTCACGCGCGTGGATGTGATCAATTTGGCTCATTTATGTTGGGCAGAAACTCTATCATTAAGCCTCTCTTCACGGGAAACGAGATTTGGAGTGCGGCAGCTTGACGCCGCTTTGTTTGTGTTGGGTTTGGAAAGCGCCGTCAAGCCGGCGCACTCCAAATTCGTGCCGCTTTGGAATGTTTTTGATAGACTCGCCCAGCTTTGCTCTCAACCACAGACAACAATCCGCTCGTAGAATTCCGCAATGTCAGTTATGCGGTCAACGGCGGCCGCCCAATCATCGATCGACTAAGTCTCAGTGTGAAACAGGGCGAGACGCTCGTGCTGCTCGGCGAGTCAGGTTGCGGCAAAACCACAACGTTGCGTTTAGTGAATCGACTGCTTTCACCGACAGCCGGCGAGGTTCTGGTCGAAGGTAAAGCGACGACTGAATGGGACGCGATTCGCTTGCGACGCCGGACCGGCTATGTAATCCAGGAAGCAGGGTTGTTTCCTCACTTCACCGTCGCGGAAAACGTCGCGTTGGTTCCGAGCCTGGAAAACTGGGACGCTGATCGAATTGCCAATCGCGTAAGCGAATTGTTGTCGCTCGTTGGTCTCGAACCAGGGCAATTCGCCGATCGTTATCCGCGCGAGCTCTCGGGTGGGCAAAAGCAACGCGTCGGCGTAGCGCGCGCGCTGGCCGCCGATCCGCCGCTGCTATTGATGGACGAACCATTCGGCGCGCTGGATCCATTGACGCGCGCTTCGCTGCAAAGAGAATTTGCCGAGCTGAAATCGCGTCTGGAAAAGACGGTCATCTTCGTTACCCACGATGTGCGCGAAGCATTGCAGCTGGGATCGCGGATCGCGCTAATGGATAAGGGGCAAATCGTTTTGCTGGAAGAGCCGAAAGGGTTTGTGAAGTCGGAGAATGAATTAGCACGAGCCTATTTGGAAACGTTGTCAGAACCGCCTGCGGTAGCGGGCGGTTGATGTTTCCTAATTGTGCGACTGGCAATCGGCGATCAACCGTCCGCTACCGCAGGCGGTTCTGACACGACGCATGATCGAATTTCTCAAAGCTAACTGGTCCGATATTCTGTCGCACGTTGGGCAGCACGTTTGGCTGGTCTTCATCTCAATCGCAATTGCCGTCGCGATTGGGTTGCCCGTTGGCATTTTGATCACGCGACGCAAACGCCTGCGCGCGCCGGTGTTGGCAATCGCCAACGTGATGCAGACGATTCCCAGCCTTGCCCTGTTTGGTTTTCTTATTCCACTGCCCTTCATTGGCGGCATCGGCCCACGCACGGCGATCGTAGCGTTGGTCTTCTACGCGCTGCTGCCAATTATTCGCAACACGGTCACGGGCATTCTCAGCATCGACAAATCGGTGCGCGAAGCTGCCGTCGCGATGGGCATGACGGACCGGCAAGTCTTACTGCAAGTCGAATTGCCGCTGGCGATGAGCGTCATTCTCACCGGCGTGCGCGTCGCCGTCGTGATTACCATTGGCGTGGCGATCATTGCCGCGGAGGTCGGCGCCGGGGGCTTGGGTGAATATATTTTTCGCGGCCTGCGTTTGAACGACAATCGCTTGCTGCTGGCCGGTGCGGTGCCTTCGGCCTTGATGGCTTTGATTGCTGATTTTGGGATCGGCGTGATTGAAAAGCGGTTCGACACATCGGCGCAGCGGACCGGCAAACGGTCGATGCGCATTCTCGTTTGGGCGTTGGCGGTCGTCACGGTGATGACGATCAGTTTTGTCAGCTGGCGTGGTCTCCGCGCTCGCTCGGCGGCGGCGGCGAATCGGGGGCATGTCACAGTTGGCTCAAAAGACTTCACTGAATCTATTCTGCTGGCTGAGATCGTTGCCCAGATGCTGGAAGCGCAGAATGTTGAAGTCGATCGCCGTTTTGATCTCGGCGGAAATCTCGCGCACAGCGCGCTTATCGGAGGACAGATCGACCTCTATCCTGAATACACGGGTACGGCGTTCACCGCGATCCTTCATCACCAGCCGATCACCGATCCGAAAGCGGTCTACGATCAAGTTAAGAGCGAATACTCCGCACAATATAACTTAGACATTAGTCCGCCACTCGGTTTTGATAATACGTTTGCGATTCTCGTCCGCGGTGAGGATGTGCGTCGCTTCAATTTGAAAACGATCTCGGACGCGGCGAGGTACGCGCCGCAATGGCGAGCGGGATTTGGACATGATTTCATGGTGCGGGCAGATGGCTATGACGGATTCTCGCGCGCGTACGGTTTAAGATTTGTTGGCGTGAGCGACATGTCGCTTGATTTAACTTACACCGCGCTCGCGTCGCACCAGGTTGATATGATCGCGGGCAATTCAACCGATGGACGAATTGCGGCGATGAATCTCGTTCAGCTTGAAGATGACCGGCACTATTTTCCGCCGTATGAAGCGGTGTTTGTGATTGGGCCACGTGCAGGCGCGCAATTCATTGATCGCGAAACGCTCAGTTCGCGTCAGTTGAAGACACCGCTCACAAACGTCATGGAGCGACTCGCCGGAGCAATCTCAACAGATGAAATGCGCAAACTGAACTATGAAGTGGATGGCGCGAAGCGCGACAAGAAAATCGTTGTGCATGAATGGCTGGTCAAGAAAGGATTCATTCAGTAGATGAAAATTCTCGTCACCGGCGGCGCGGGCTATATCGGCAGTGTTGTGACCGAGGAGCTTTTGAACGACGGCCACGAGACCGTAGTCTTCGATAACCTCCTCAAAGGTCATCGAGCAGCCGTCGATCCGCGCGCGAAATTTGTGCAAGCCGATCTAATGGACGGCGACGCGCTGCGACGCGCACTCAAAGACAATTCGGTCGAAGCCGTGATTCACATGGCCGCGCATTCGCTCGTCAGTGAATCGGTCGAGCATCCGGCGAAAGTTGGTCGACGCGATGCGCGAGTGCGGGGTGCTCAAGCTGGTATTCTCTTCGACCGCGGCCACGTACGGTGAGCCGGAAAAGCAGCCCATCGAAGAAACTGATCCGACCCACCCAACGAATCCTTACGGCGAATCAAAGTTGGCGTTCGAGCGCGCGCTACATTGGTACGAGAACGCTTACAACTTGCGTTATGCCAGCCTGCGTTACTTCAATGCGGCCGGAGCGAGCAGACGGTTGGGCGAACAGCACGATCCTGAAACGCACTTGATTCCACTCGTGCTGCAGGTAGCGAACGGAACGCGTGCCGATGTTCAAATCTTCGGGGATGATTACCCGACACGCGACGGCACCTGTGTGCGCGATTACATTCATGTGATCGATCTGGCGCGCGCGCACATTCTCGCGCTCGACATCCTCAATGAACGCAGCGCGATCTACAACCTCGGCTGCGGCGGTGACGGCTACACCGTCAAGGAAGTGATCGACACCGCAGAGCAAGTCACGGGTCGAGAAATTGCCGCACACCCGGTGCAACGCCGCGCCGGTGATCCGGCGGTTCTGATCGCCAGCTCTGCGAAGATCAAACGCGAACTTGGATGGTCCCCCAAATTTCAGGATTTGGAGTTGATCATTCAGTCGGCGTGGGATTGGTTACAGGCCCATACCGCTGGATACGGGTCAGTACCGCCCGCGTAAGCGGCTGGGTCCGCCACACAATACGCGACTTGCGCGCCTGATCCATCCGCTAACGCGGATGGTACTGACCTTCATCCCGTTAATAAGTCACCCGCCTCACACGTCTTCCAATTGGAACTTTGTCCGCTTGATCTTGTCCAAACTTTTATCTGTCGCCGGTCGTACTGGATTGCGGGCCGATCCATCATGCGTTATCTCTTCTCATTCTATGCGGACGCGGCGCGTATCGCGCTGCAGTCGATCCTGGCGCATAAACTGCGCGCGTTCCTCACGCTAATCGGAATCATCATCGGCGTGGCCGCCGTGGTCGTCGTGGGCGCCTCGGTGAGCGGCCTGAACACCTATGTGACAGACAAAGTTGCGAAGCTGTTGGGCGCGAACCACTTCATGATCGCGCGCATGGCGTTCCAGGGACACATGTCCGACGACGATTACGAGCGCCGCAACCGCCGCAACAAACGTCTGAATTGGGACGATTACGAATGGGTGCGCGACCACTGCACCTCATGCTCGGAAGTCGGCGTCGAGATCGGTAGTCAGGTCGATCTGAAGCAGGACGGCGTCGAGTTTCCCGGCGCGATCGTTTTTGGTGTCACCTCGAACATGGCTGAAATCGAAGACAAGACGATCGTCGATGGGCGATTCATATCACCCGATGAGGTTCAACGATCGGCACTGGTGTGCGTGCTCGGCAGCGACATTAAGGAGAAATATTTTCCCGACATCGATCCGATCGGGCAAACCCTCAAGGTGCGCGGCATGCCGATGCGCGTCGTCGGCGTCGAAGATAAACGCGGCGCTTTCTTTGGCGATTCGCTCGACCGGCACATTTACATCCCGGCTACGACGCACTTGCAAATCTTTGGACGCAACGGTTTGCAGATTCACGGCAAGGCGGGCACTCGCGAAAACTTTCAACCGGTAATCGAAGACGCGCGCATGACGATGCGCAACAAGCACCGTTTGAAAGGAAATGAAGAAGACGACTTCGGCCTGGTCGACGTGGAAGCGCTCAACAATCAAATCGATCAATTCACGGGCAGCATCGCTGCCGTCGTGGTTCCCATCACCCTGATCACCCTGATCGTCGGCGGCATCGTCGTGATGAACATCATGCTCGTAAGCGTCACCGAAAGAACATTTGAAATTGGTTTGCGCAAAGCCGTGGGCGCCACGCGCAAGCAAGTCTTGATGCAGTTTCTGATTGAATCGGGAATGCTGTGTGCCTTCGGCGGCGTCATGGGATTATTGGTGGCCTGGGGAGTTACGACGCTAATTACCGCGCTGGCTGGAATCACGATGACAATCACCATTGGTTACATTCTTTTGGCGATCATTGTCTCCAGCGTGATTGGAATGATTGCGGGAATTTATCCGGCATTCAAGGCAGCGCGATTGAATCCGATTATCGCGCTGACGAAGACAACCTGATAATCGTTCGTTTAGAGCGCGGACTTGTCCGCGCAGGCGGCACAAGTGCCGCCTCTAAACGGAACTCGAAAAATGAAAATCAAGTTTCCCAAAATTTTTCCGCGCGAAACGCTTCGAATGGCGCTCGATAACGTGCGCTCGAACAAGTTTCGCAGCTTCCTCACGGTGCTCGGGATCGTCATTGGGGTGATGGCCGCGATCGTCGTAGCTTCGATTCTCACCGGCATGCGGCAGAGCATCATCTCGATCATTGAAGAGTACGGCACGAACAACATCTACGCTTTCCATCTCACGACTGGCCCAAGAACAAGCACCGATCGCGCAGAGCGCCTGCGCAAACCTTTGACGGTCGCCGATGCGGAAGCGATCAAGCTGTCCGCGTCTTCCGTAGAAGACCTGGCCCTCGTCTCGCCGAACGTTGGCTATAGCGGTGGTCCATTCGACGACAACATCACTTATCAGGGACGCAATTATCGTTGGGGAAACACTTCAGGCGTCACGCCGAACTATGCGGATATTTCCAACATTACGATTCGCGAAGGCCGCTTCATCACCGAGGCCGACAACGATCAGCGGCGCAACGTCGTCGTGATCGGAGTCAATGGCGCCGATGCTCTGTTCCCCGGCCAACAGGACAAGATCGCCGGCACCCAGGTGCGCATGGGTGGTTACGATTTCGAAATCATTGGCGTGCTGGAGAAACGCAAGAACGCGTTTTTTGGTGAGAACGAAGAAGACAACGCCGTCTACATTCCGTTTCGCACCGCGCAAAAGGTTGCCCCCGCGCGCGGTTGGAATTTGTTCGTAATTCGCGCGCGCTCGGGACAATTGAATGAGGCGCTGACTCAGGCCGAAGACGTCCTCCGCCGCCGCCGCAACGTAAAGTTTGGCGACCCTGACAACTTCGACATCAAGACCGCGGACAATTTCGTCAAACAATTCGACAGCATCTTCGCGATGATTGGTCTGGTGGCGATTGCGATCTCGAGTTTAGGATTATTGGTTGGTGGCATCGGCGTGATGAACATCATGCTGGTCAGCGTGACAGAGCGCACGCAGGAGATTGGAATTCGCAAGGCGCTCGGCGCGCGCCGCCGCGACATTACGAATCAATTTTTGTTTGAAGCCATGACGCTCACGTTTTTGGGTGGCATGGTGGGCGTGATCCTGGCGATCGGAATTAGCAAACTGGTGATGTTTCTGGTTCCAAGCCTGCCCGCATCAATACCGATGTGGGCAGTGACTGCCGGCATAACGGTGAGCGTGGGCGTGGGATTAATCTTCGGCGTCTGGCCCGCGCGTAAAGCCGCGCGGCTGGATCCGATTGAGTGTCTTAGATATGAATGAATTGGACAGGATTTACAAGATGAACAGGTGAGAAAAACCAATCACTCAACCGGATAACTTTTAATCTCTTACTCAAATCTTGTAAATCCTGTTAATCCTGTCGATATTGCTTAAAAGGCGCGGCGATCGAAATGATCACCGCGCCTCTTTGCTTAAAAACTACCGACAACGCTATTTCAAAACGAGCTGTGAAGTGACGTTCTTAGTTACGGGATTCACGGTGAACCGCAAGACGCTCTTCACAGATTGCACATTGATAACCGGCAGCGACAATCCATTCGCAGGTTGATTGCCCGAGCCGCCTCCGCCCGCGGGAGCAGCGCTGCCGCCGCCTGGAGTCGAACCTGCGAGATACGCGCTGACGTTCACATCAAATTGGAACAGTTCGGATGCGCTGTCAGTAAATCTCAAGGTTCGCGCGCCAGTTGTTTCCGCAGAGCTGAACAACTGATCACTTCCCAGCTGATTCGTGTAATCGAACAGTGCTGCATTAGCAGGACTGACGCCGCTCCCGCCGTTTTCCGCATTGCTGACGCGCACGGTTCCCGACCCCGAAGTGATGCCCACGACATTCAGCGTCACATAAGGAACATAAGTCATGCTCGATTGGTTCGTCATCGTCAGATCGAGCGAGAACACGCCGCTCGTCAGCGAGACATTCGAGACCGCGGTCTTCACCTGGTTCGTGATGTCAACGAGCGAGCGTCGATTGACCGTGATGCTTTGCGGAGTACTCGGCGGAGTTACGTAGTAACCAATCTGGCCCGGTGTCAGAGCCCGCACGCGATAGTAATGCGCGCCGTCAGCCTGGCCGGTTAATGTCTGACTGGTCACGTTGCTATCGACATCGCCGAGCACGCTGTAGTTCGTCCCATCAACCGATTGCTCGATCTCATACTTCTGCGCGTTTGGGACGCCTTGCCATTGCAGCGTGTACGAGCCGTCGAAATCGATTGCATGTCCGCCGGCGTCAGTGAATTCTCCGGCGATTGCCGACAGCGCCGGTGGTTGCGCCGCGCGGGAAATAGTCCCCGACAGCGTAAAGTCCGTCGCGACGTTCACAAAGCCGGCGGCTCGCAGCGTATAGGTTCCCGCCGGTCCAAGCGTCCAGTTGATCTGCTCTGGTCCACCCGGGTTGTTTGAACTAGTAATCAACGTGCCGTCCGGTCCATAGAGATAGAGATCAAGATCCGGATAGGTCTGATCCACTGCCTGATCGAAATTAAGTGTCGCGCTCAGCGCGGCGCCAGGAGCATCGGCCACTACCGGAAAGCTGACTGAGTCGAGACCTTCAACCGCCTGCTGATTGTCATCGCCAACCAGAATCGTTCCTGATCCGCTAATTGGAGCCAGAGACGATCCGCCCTGCGGCACGGTCGGCGTGAGTTGCATGTAGAACGGCATGCGGAGCGAGCCACCCGCCGTCTGGGCCACCACGTAAAACTGCATCTCGAGCGCGCTGGTTATGTCGCGAACGGCATTGCCATCGACCGTGGCGCTCACCGTAAAGGTCGCCGTTCCGTTGGCGGGAACAGTGACACTCGAAGTGCTGGTCGTCGCGGTAATTCCATTCACTTCCAGGTAGCGATTATTGGCGACTGCCAGATTGTAAGTACCGCCCTGGCCGGACATATCCTGAATCGTTACTATCTTGGTTTCGGTATGAGTGACTCGCGAATTGATGACCGGCACCGCACCGAACGAATAGCTGCCGAGGATGCTCGGCTGGACAATACCGTCGCCGCTAATACCCATCAAACCCTTCGTGTGCACGGCGTTATAGACATCAATCAATCCGCCACCCTGGGCCATGATCGAATCGGACGAAAGCCCGTCCGCCTTCGGACTACGATCGATCTCACGCAAGTTCGACGCGGTATTAATTAGCGCGGTGCGCACGATGTCGGGCGACCAATCGGGGTGCGCCTGCTTGATTAGGGCGACTGCACCGGCAGTATGTGGACAAGCGAAGCTGGTGCCGCTGGCGCGAATATATCGCGTCGGATCAAACATCGTTCCCGTATTCGTCTCCGGCGCGCCCACGGCCACCGTCGCTGAAAGAACGTTGACGCCAGGCGCGCTGACATCGGGTTTGATCTGGCCCAGTCCCGCGATTGGACCACGTGAACTGAAGTCCGCAATCGACGGCGCAAACAGGAGCGCCGCGTTGAGCCGAATCTGCTTCACGGAAACGCCGGTGCCGTCGCCGCCAATGATTGACTTCAAATATTCGCCGTTAGACTTTGACAAGCCGACAGTCGGGATGACTGACTTGCGCACGGTCGTCGCGCCTAACTCGCCATCAACGTTGTTGTAGATGACGGCGGCAACTGCACCGGCCGCGGCCGCGTTGGCGGCTTTAGTCGTAAACAATCCGGTGCCGAGGCTGCCCGCGGTCGGAAGCGTGGGCGTAGTGACCGTGCTACCGCGTTGGATCAAAGCAATCTTGCCTGATACCGAAGACGGAAAGTCCGCGGGCGTTTCGCCGAGTCCGCAGTACACATAGTTATTGGTAAGGTCCGCCGTCAGTGACGGCGATCCATCCATTACGATTGCCGTGATGCCGGTACGGCTGCCGTCAGTCACATCCAGCGTGTTGTCTCCGGTCGCGGGATCGTTTGAAGCCGCGGCGGCGATCACATGTCGGCCGGCCGCGGGTGATCCAACAGTTGATTCACCTGGGCCGGAGTTGCCGGCTGCGGCAACCACTACTGTGCCCGTCAACGCAGCGTTATCGGCAGCAACTGAAGTTGCATCATCAGGCGTGCCGGCTCCGCCGAGACTCATGTTGATGACGTTGGCGATCGGCTTTGACTGCAAGTCCAGAGTTACGGGCGAAACTGCATCTTCCAACGCGAGAGTAATCGGCTCACCCAGACAGACGCCCACGCCGGCGCATACTTTGTAGCCCATCAATTTGGCTTGCGGCGCGACGCCATGAATCGGGATATCGTCCGCAGTTCCCGGAATCTTGTCATCACCCGGCGCATTCGCGAGATAGCCGGCAATGTCGGCGGAGCAATGCGTACCATGACCAAAGTCATCAATGGTTCCCGCGAGCGGCAGATAGTAAGCAACTTTTTGATTAGTGTTTACTGCGGCAACGGCGGGTGAGACAACCAAACGCGGCGGAGTCGGATCGCCGCCGAACATCGGGTGGGTCCAATCAATGCCGGTGTCGAGCACGGCAACGTAGATACCCTGGCCTTCGTTGCCATCGGGAAATGTCGCCGCCGAGGTCATGTCGTTTGGATTGCTGCCATAGAGCCGGGGCGCATCGATGTAATCAACACTCTTTGAAAGCGCAACGTGATACTCGCGATTCGGCGTGACGTTCTTAACCTGCGGCATCGACTTAAGAATCGACAGCGAGGCCTTTGGCAGCGTCAATCCAATACCATCGAGCACCATCGTGTACCGGTACTGAACTGTGGCTGCGGTAACGCCGTCGAACCCTTTTATGTCAATCGAATCGACCGAGAAGTTGACGCCGCGAGACTTTAGCGCTTGCAGGAATTGATCCTGAGACGCACGCAAACCATCACGATAGGACTGCAACTGCTGGTCGTTGACCATGCCACCATTCTTCTGAATCTTCGCGCGATAGACTGCGGCGGGATCGTCTTTCAGCTGGACGATTACTGATTGCAGGCCGGCGTTTACTGAAGCTTCGGTGGTGCGCGCTCGATAGATCGTTGCCCAAAGAGCGGCGATCACGAGCACCGCCAGGCCAAGTCGGGTTTTTGAGATGCGATTGAACATGTCTGCCTCCAAAGAGAATTGAAAATGCCGTATCAATGGAGACAATTTAGCGGGAGTGTCTTGAGAAAACCTTGAGCATGCTACGAGCCGCAATTACTTGCGGATCGGGCAATGTTTATGCGGGTTTGGAGTGGGTTGAGGAAATCTTGAGGCGGGGATATAGACAGGATTTACAAGATGAACATGATTAAGAAAATCATCAAGGCTGACTCACTCTGCTTTGTCATGTAAATCTTGTAAATCCTGTCGATGTCCTTCAGCTTCCGTCGCCGGCGTGTTGATCGACGTAATGATCGTTTGATACTCAGGATCGTCTCGCAGCGAATCCCAATTCTTATCAGTCTCGAACCACGGCCGGTTTTCATTTCCCAGCTCAATCGCGCGGCGCAGCCACTTCAAAGCTTCATCGCGCTCGCCTTCCATCGCGTATGCCGATGCCAGCCAGTACGCGACGTCGTGATCCGTGTCAGCAGTTTTCTTTACCTCATCGGTGAGCTGCGCGCGCGCTTCTTCATTAAAGCCGAGTGCGCTGAGGAACGTCGCATATATCGGCCGAATGCCGTCGAGCTGTGGCTGGTTCTCCAGGACCTGTTCGAGAATCTCCGCCGCCTTCACGACGTCGCCACGATAATAAAGCGCGCGCGCGCGAAAGGTCTTGATCAGCGGATGATCGGCTTCGACTGCGGCGCCCTGATCGAGTTCGGCCAGCGCCTCGTCATATCGTCCCTGGTACGTCAGCAGCCGCGCGCGATTGTAGGCAACCACCACGCGCTCAGCCGGATTCAAGCGTAGCATTCGATCGAGGCTGCGCATTGCTTTGTCGTAATCACCATCCAGGCGCGCCACGATACCGCGAATAAAATGAATGCTCGCATCGTTCGGCGCTTCGCGCTTCAACTGATCTGCCGCCGCGCGGGCTTTCGCTTTCTCACCGCTGGATAAATAGATGAAGATCATGTTCATCCGCGGTTCTATCAAGTGCGGATCGAGCGTCAGCGCTTTATCAAAAGCTTCGCGCGCGAGCGTATGATCTTCCGGTTCGCCAAAGCCCTTCATGACGCGGCTGGCATAAGCAGAACCAAGCGCGCTGTGGGCCAACGCGAACGATGGATCGAGATATGCGGCGCGCTCGAAATGCTCGATGGCCTGATCGATGTCCACGCGCGCGACGGTGTGATAGACGTATCGGCCCAGCGCGTCGCGCCCCCGCAGATATTCTTCGTAAGCTTCCGCGTTCGCGGTCGCCTGTTGGACCAGACGATCCTTTTCGTCCGAAGACAACTCGATCCGCAAGCCCTCGCAAATCTCCTGCGTGATCGTGTCCTGAACGCTGATGATGTCGGTGGCGTCCGCGTCGATGCGATCGCTCCACAGCAAGTCGCCTGACGCGACGTCAACCAGTTGGGCCGTCACCCGAATGCGATTGCCACCACGCAGGAAACCCGCGGATAGCACGGCAGAGACGCTCATGTCGCGGCCCGCCTGGCGCGGATCGACTTGCACGCCCTGGTATTTAGCTATTTCGGAAGATGGACGAACGACGAGCGAGCGTACGCGGGCGAGTTCCGTGATCACCGCGTCCGCCAGAGAGAATTCGTAAAAACTTGATTCAGGATCGTTGCCCACGTTTTTGAAAGGAAGGATCGCGATGCTCTTGCGCTCGTGATCACTGACGCTGGTGGCCGGCGTCTCGTGCGCAGATGATTGTTCGGACGTCGAAATCCTTTGTTGAGAGCTGCGGTCGCCCGTAATTCCCCGCAACCAACGCACCGCGCGGCCCACGCGACCCGTGCCCGGCATGTGCTTCGGCGCGATGGGTGTAATGGCCTCGAAAGTTTGCGCACCACCACCGGCCTCAATTTCGCGCAAGACCACTCGCAAGTCATCGCGCATCTCGCCGACTTTTTGATAGCGCTGCTTCGGCTCCTTGGCCATCGCGCGATCGAGGATCGCCTGCAGTTGCCACGGCGCGCCGCCGGGTCGCGCCTCGCTTAATGGCCGCGGTTCTTCATGCAGCACCGCATGCCGCACGTCGACGCTGGTCTTTCCCTGGAACGGCCACGTGCCGGTGAGCATTTCGTAGAGCAGGACGCCGGTCGAAAAAATGTCGGCGCGCGCATCGACGCGTTCACCTCGCGCTTGTTCCGGAGCGGCGTAGGTCGCCGTGCCGTAGGGAATGCCAACTTCAGTCAAATCGGTTTGGTGAATGCCGCCCGGGCTCGCGCTGTCGTCTACCAACTTGGCCAAACCAAAATCGAGAATCTTCACTTGCCCGACCGGATTGACCATCACGTTGCCGGCTTTGACGTCGCGATGAATGATGCCGCGTTCGTGCGCCGCGGAGAGCGCGTCGGCGACTTGAATAGTAATCGATAATGCGCTGCGTAGATCGAGCGGACGACCGTTGACAAGTTCGCGAACGTTCTTGCCTTCAACGTATTGCATCGCGATGAAGTGAACGCCTTCGATGTCGTTGAGATCGAAAATCGTGCAGATGTTCGGATGATCAAGCGCCGAAGCGAGACGCGCTTCGCGCTCAAAACGTTTGAGGTTGGCTTCTTTGACAGTTAATTCCGGCGGTAGGACTTTAATGACGACAGCTCGACCCAACTTAGTGTCGGTCGCTTTATAAACTGTTCCCTGACCACCGGCGCCAATCTTCTCGAGGATACGGTAATTCCCAAGTTTCGCGCCGATCATTTCTTTGGCATATTAAACGCTCAGATCGAGAGGACTGCAACTATGTAGCGCAAGCTGTAAGCTTGCGGCGCGCAGTCAGTACCATCCGCGTAAGCGATGGATCAAACACTCGCGCTTGCAAATTAGTCCTTAACCCACCTGCTTACGCAGGTGGTACTGACTTCATTTTCGCCCATGCGCGATCTGCCGGGCCTCCGGCAAACTTCGCAATCTCAACATCGACAGCACGCCAAACAATGGCCCCGGCGCCAGAATCACGAACGCGTATCGCCAGCCGACGAGTTTCTCGAAGCGGGGAATCAACTCGATCGAAATCGTCGTCAATAGAAACCCCAGACACGTTTGAATCGTCAACGCCGTGCCGATGTATTGCGGATCGCCGAGCTCAGTAACGCACGCCGAAAATTGGGCTGAGTCAGCCACGACGCTTGCCCCCCAAATCGCCGCAACGATCAAAATAGCAATCGGATTCGCGCCAAAAAATAAGCCGATGATCAAGCAACAACTGCCGCTAATTGCCATCGCCACCGAAGTAACGAGCGTCCTGCCAACTCGATCGGCGATCAGACCAGCGAGGACACAACCAACTGCGCCGCAACCAATCACCACGAATGATCCGACTTCCGCAAAAGCGGGACTGCTGTGGCGGGCAGACAGGCTCGCGCGAATCATAAACGGAATCCAGGTCCACATAGCGTAGAGCTCCCACATGTGACCGAGATACCCGAGATTCGCGAGCCGCACGCCGTGATTGCGAAAAACTTTTCGGACCTGACTGAGATCAAATCGCGCCGCGGGCAGAGCGAATGGGCCATCGCTCACAAATAGAAGCACGATCACACCACCTGCGACTGCGAGCAACGAAACGAACGTGACGTTAATGCGCCAGTTGTGACTGCCGACTCCGTTGATCAGATAGGGCATTGCCTTGCCCAGCGTCAACGCGCCAACCAAAACTCCGAGCGCCAGTCCTCGTCCGTGCCGAAACCAGGTCGCCAGAATCTTCATCGCCGGCGGATAGACTCCGGCGAGAAACAGGCCGGTGAAAAATCGCAGAGTGATTCCGACCGGTGCGTTATGCGCGAACCATCCAAAGGCGGCGTTGACGATCGCGCCGCAAATCGCTGTAAGCGTGAACAGGTGTCGCGGACTGATGATATCCGGAAGATTGAAGAGTGCACTCAAGAGCGTGCCCACGACGAATCCGATTTGCACAGATAGTGTCAACCAACCGGCGGCGGTTTCGCTGAGGCGCCATTCTCTGGTTAACGCGGGAACGACCGCAGATCCGCTGAACCACAAAGACATGCCGAGCAGTTCTGCGATCGAGAGTAACGCCAGCGTTCGCCAGCGAGCAGTTAGTGATGTCTTAATTGAATCAGCGAGCGCGTTTTGCAAGCGGGAGATTGTAACGCAAAGGGTACAGAACCGCTCGCGACAGCGGGCGGGTGAAATCTTCTAACTAGCCCAATTGAAAATGAATAAAGCCTGATTCGAAGTTCTTGATCCGCTTGCTATCGCAAGCGGTTCTGTATGGCACTACGCAACGGCTTCGATACGTGGTCGACTGAACTCGCGGGGATAGTTCTGGCGGGAAGGTTTGCGTCGCTTGTCCTCGTACATGGCGCGATCGGCCTGGGCCATCAGGTCCTCAATCGAATAACGATCGTCATCCTCGAAATGCGCGATGCCGACGCTGACCGAAAGATCGTACGGCCGGCCATTAAGCGTGTTGCTAATGCCGAATTGTTCCTGCAGACGACGCGTCAATAATTCCGCGCTTTCATCCTGCGTAATCGCGGCCAACACAATAAACTCATCACCGCCCAGTCGCGCCAGAATGTCCGAACTGCGAAACGTCTCTTTCAGGATGTCAGCTGCGCCGGTCAGCGCGCGATCGCCCTCGTGGTGACCAAACGAATCATTGATCTCTTTCAAGCCGTCAAGATCCGCGTACACCACAATCGGGATTTTCTTATCTCGTCGAATCGCGGCCACGTGTTGCTCAGTAACAGCGAGAAATCCGCGCCGATTATAGAGTCCGGTTAACTCGTCTATCAGCGACAGACTGTGCAAAGCAGCTTCCGCGCGTTTGCGTTCCGTGATGTCCTGAATCTGAAAGATGTAATGCGCTGCCTTTTCATCGGCGTCGCGCACGAGCGAGACGCTGTTCAAAGCCCATACCACCTCGCCGTCGCGATGGACGTAACGCTTTTCAACCTGGCAGGTCGGGGTTTCGCTTTGCAGTAATCGATACAGGTTGGCCAGATCGTTGCCGATGTCGTCCGGATGCGTGACTGCTTGAAAGTTCGTGTCGAGCATTTCGTGCTCTGTATATCCAAGCAGCGTACAAAGCGATCGATTCACGCGGAGCCATGCTCCCTGCGGCGACACGAGCGCCATTCCAATTGCCGCGTAATCAAACGCGTTGCGAAAGTGTTCTTCCGTTTCGCGCAGGGCCTTACTGATGCGTTCCTGCGCGGCGATGTGACGATTCAGTTCCTCAACGTGACGGCGCGCTTGCTCGGCCTGCGCGGCTGCGCCCTCCACGTTTTTCATGTAGGTCCAATAGGTGAAGTATACGATCGCGATGATCGGGATAGTCGCGCTGAACGCAAAGAAGCCGATGTTGCCGATGAAGCGTGCAATGATGCCGGCCGCGGAAGCTCCAGCGAAGTAGGTGATCGATGTCCACAGAAAATTCCTGCTCCAGGATCGCCAGATCGCCTCATCAGTTTTGAGCGCCGAGCTCGCTGCTACCAATAACGAGTTCACCAGATACTGGACCACGGCCATCGTGCACAGCAGCACCACGTAGTTCGAAGAATAGAAATCGTGAGCCCTGAGGGCGTCGCCGAACAAGAAGCGCAAAGTCCAGACTGTCACGAACGTCGCGCAAGCCATGACCCCGGCATTAAAGAAATGCGTGCGCGGATGTCGCCCGATTCGCGCTGAGGCACAGACGGCTTCAGCGGTCGCCAGCAGGATCGCTACCTCGCCGCCAAATAACAGCAGCGATAGGAAAATGAAAGTGTCTGAGACCGAAATGTGCGCTTTGACTCGCGGAATCGGAATACTGAGACGGGGGCCGATCAGGATCGTGGCGAGTGCAAGCAACAGGAAGCGAATATCAAACTGGTCGCGCGAGAGGTGGGCGCATGAAAACAGCAATGCCGCGGCGCCGGCGGCTGTAATGGTCCAAAGATAAACTTGACTGATTCGGGTACGGGTCATGGTCGAGTCATAGGGGAGGACCCATCCCCGCGAGTGCAATGCCCGTTCCGGACTCGAACGGTTCTAATTCCCCGGAAAAATGATGATGTTTCAAACGTAGTCAAATGGGGGCCGTCACTCTGAACGTCCGGATATTCATTCTGAACGACAGGTGAAGAGTGAGACTGTCCTCATTTTTTGACAGGACTAACGCCGTTCACAGAGTCCTTCGAAAAGGCTGAGCCCATATTGTTGTAAGATCAAAATCTTGTTCATCATGTAAATCCTGGCTGAGTTGTCGTCGAGCGTTCAGTTTTGAACCCACTCTATTACTACGTTAGAATGCCACGCTGGAATTTTCCGCGAAGGTTTCATCCGAAAAATCTGTGTTAGCTCTAATTGCCGCAACCGTTAAGCCGACAATGTGTGTCGAACAGGGATGGTTTTGCCCGACGAAACTCGACGGCTATCTCTGTACCGACATGCCGAGTTACTGCGACTTTTACTACAAGACTTCGGCGAACATCAGCCCGCTTTACCAATTCGATGCTTTCGATTGGACCGTGCTGATCATTTACTTCGGCATTCTTACGGTGCTGGCGATCTATGGCGTCTATCGCGTCAAGCAGGTGATCGAATTCTGGCGCTACTCGCGTTTCCCACCCAAGGCGAAAGACACATTTGCGGAAGACATTCTGCCGCACATCACCGTACAGCTTCCGCTCTTTAACGAAATGTACGTCGTCGAGCGGTTGGTCAAAGCGGTGACTGAGATCGACTACCCACGGGATCGCCTCGAGATTCAGGTACTCGATGATTCAACCGACGAGACGGTGAATATCGCGCGCGCTACCGTCGAGAATTATGCGGCGCAGGGCTTCGACATTCATTACATTCATCGTGACGATCGCACCGGATTCAAAGCCGGTGCCCTGGAAAACGGAATGAAGACCGCGAAGGGCGAATTGATCGCAATCTTCGATGCTGACTTTGTTCCGAAATCCGATTTCCTGCGCAAGTTGGTTCATCACTTCACTGATCCGATTGTGGGTTGTGCGCAGATGCGTTGGGCCCACATCAACGGCTCATATAATTTGCTGACGCGCTTGCAGACGATCATGCTCGACGGCCATTTTGTGATCGAGCAAACGACGCGCAATCGCACCGGAAATTTCTTCAACTTCAACGGTACGGCCGGCATCTGGCGTCGCGAGGCGATCGAGTTGAGTGGCGGCTGGCAGCACGACACGCTCACCGAAGACACCGATTTAAGTTTTCGCGCGCAGTTGATGGGTTGGCGATTCGTCTATCTGCTTGATGAAGAAGCACCCGCGGAAATTCCGGTCGAGGTCAACGCCTTCAAAGCACAGCAACGTCGCTGGGCCAAAGGCGTGCTGCAAGTTTGGTTCAAGCTATATCGGCGCATCTGGTATGCGGACTTGCCATTGCGCGTAAAGCTCGAAATGTTTTTCCGGCTGACCGGCAACATCAGTTATCCGCTGATGATCGTTGCCAGCTTTATGCAATTTCCTCTGCTGCTGGTTCGCTACAATCAGGGTCTGCATCAGTTGATGATGTTGGACGTCCCGCTGCTCTTCTTCTCGACAGTTTCCGTCGTGCTGTTCTACGGCTCGGCTGTTTGGTATCTCAACATAAAACGCGGTTCGCGCATGTTGCACCTGCCTCTGGTAATGGGACTGGGGATTGGCCTGGCGTTCTCCAACGCGCGCGCCGTGCTGGAAGCGTTAATCGGAGTGAAATCAGATTTTGTGCGCACGCCCAAATATCGCGTCGAAAAAACTGATGATGAATCCTGGAAGCGCAAGAAGTACAAACGAAAGCATGGTTGGCTGCCGCTGCTCGAATTGAGCTTCGCGATCTATTTTGTGTTCGCAATCGCCTACGCGATTCGCATGCACATGTGGGGTCCCATCGCGTTTCTGCTGCTGTTCTGCTTTGGTTATGGCTATATGGGAATCCTGAGTCTGTTGCAGACCGTCGGTGGCAAGCGTCTGGATTCTTTCTGGCGACGGACCAGCGCCGCCGCGACTATAAAGTAATCGCAGTGCTTGAGACTGCGAAATCACACTTCGTTTTCTCCGATCTGTGAACTCACGTGCGCTACCGGTTTGACGTCGCGACTCAACCGTTTTACTCTTTCGCTGTCCCGACCCGTGGGAATTCCCGAGAATTAGCGTAACCAGGCGCCCCAGGCGCGCGTCTTAGATTAACGAACTCGCAACTAATCGCGCTCTAGCGAACAATAGCGAACAAACTAACGGAGGATTTTTCGAATGAAGAGAATATTTCTGATTGCCGGGTTGGCGACCGCATTTTTGCTCGTCGTCGTCGCGGCCAGCGCCCAAAAGGCGAGCTTCGCGGGCACCTGGAACTTGGACAAAACCAAGAGCCAGGGTCTGTCGCCGCGCATGCAGGGCGCGGATAGTGTGACCTGGACCATTGCCCAGGATGATAAAACGATTTCCGTTGACCAAAAGGTTACTGGTGGTCAACCACCCGCGGGTGGCGGCGGCGGTGGTACAGGCGGTGGCGGCGGCATGGGCGGCGGCGGTGCTCGTCCTCCCGGCGGTCCCCAGTCTTACAATCTCGACGGCAAAGAAGCTACCAGCGATATGACTATTGGGCAGGCGACCGGCAAGCTCACCACCAAAGCAACCATGTCTGGCGGCACTGTGGAGTTGATGCGCAAAACGGCTTTCACCGGACAGGACGGAACCGAGCGCGTGAACAGCACGACGCAGAAGCTTTCGCTCTCCGGCGACGGCAAGACGTTGACGGCCGTGGTCCACAGTGAAGGCGGTCGCGGCGGCCCAACCGATTCGACGCTCGTCTTCAACAAGCAGTAGTTCGTTCTCTTAAACGAACGATCTTCGTTTAAATACGAATGATCTAAATGACAGAGTCGCAAGGCTGCGCGCCTTGCGGCTCTGTTGTGTTTTTGGTATTTGGATAAAATAATCTGACACGCGGCGTTGGTTCGAGCCCGACGGAATCATCGTCCATCTTCAGCAACTTCGCAGGGAAAGATCATGAGCTCCAAAAAGAAGAGTCGCATCCCACCCGAGAGAATTGCGCTTTACGACAAGTTAGTTGCGACCAGTCCTGATATCGCGCGCAAAGGCGCGGACAATCCCTATACTTCAGTCAACGGCAACATGTTTTCGCTCCTGCACAGCCCTGACGGAAGACTGGCTTTGCGGCTTCCTGAAGATGAACGAGAAAAGTTTCTGAAGAAACATAAGACGACTCTGTTTGAAGCGTACGGAGTGGTGATGAAGGAATACGTGGCCGTGCCGGACGCACTGCTTACCAGGACGAAAGAGCTGCAGAAATATCTCGCGATGAGTTTCGTCTACGCAAAGACATTGAAACCGAAGCCGACCAGGAAGAAACGTTAAGACGAACTCTGTCGCTCAAGCGACCCTTTATAGGCGATATATGACCCAAACACCCACCGCCGCTCGTCTGCTTGCAGCGATCCCACAGTTCACCGTGCCGGATCTGGTGCGAACAGCCGAGTACTACCGTGACGTTCTCGGATTTCAGATAGCCGGCTATTGGGATGGAGAGCGAGTTAGCTTGGCTGCGAATCCTCCTCCGGTCTTCGCGATCGTGTGGCGCGACGAGGTGCAGATATTTTTCAACCGCGCCGATCAGCCCGATGTTCGTACGCGTCCGGCGGAAGGCGCGCCTGACGTCTATTTGCGAGTGACGGGGGTTGACGCATTGGCAGAAGAGTTGCGCCCCCGCGGCGCCGACATCATCGACGGCCCGGAAGATCGAGTCTATGGACAACGTGAACTCGTGGTCGCGGACTGCAATGGTTTGATTTTGTGTTTCGGAGAGGACATTAGCGAACGCGCCACCCAATCCCGAGGGGTGGGAGTTGGACCAGCGCGCAGATAGCTCTATGCCGATTCAAACAATGGAATTGGTGTGGCCTGCCAATGATTACCTGCCGGGCTATGTTCATGCGCTCAAGCAAGGGTGGTCACCGGACAACCGTCGGCCACAAGCCGCCGGCGAACATCTCGCGCGAATTGCCGAAGATCCTGATCGCTTCCTCTCTGAGCAGATCGATCGAGAAGCCAAAGGGCCGCCCGTTATTCTGCCGGATGGTCGCGCGGTGCCTCGTCTGCCTGGGTACGGGCAATGGATCTGGGATGGAGAATTCTGCGGCGAAATTAGTTTGCGCTGGCAACCAGGCACCACCGCACTCCCTCCGTACTGTCTCGGCCACATCGGATACTCGGTGGTGCCATGGAAGCGACAGCGTGGATATGCAACTCGCGCCTTACAGTTGCTGCTGCCGCAGGCAAGAGATGAGGGCCTCGCATACGTCGAGTTGGTTGCTGATGCGGACAACATTGCCTCTCAACGGGTGATCGAAGCGAACGGCGGCGAGCTGATTGAGCGGTTTCGCAAATCAGCGGGAGATGACGTCGCCGAAAGCCTGCGTTTCCGCATTCTCCTGAAGAGCCGCGCGCCATAATCTTCACGAGCTCGTGATCGGTCCTGACTTTCAGGGTCGCGGCATCGGGACTCATATCCTGCGAGACGTTATCAAACAGGCGGTCGTGAAGGGCGTTCCTGTTCGTCTGCGTACCCACATCACCAATCGCGCGGTGAATCTTTGTCGAAGAATCGGCTTTCGAGAGACCGCCCGAACCGCATCACACGTTTTACTGGAATGGAACCAGGAGGGCGACGATGCGTCTCGTCATTGCCGCCAACCAGCACCAGAATGAGTTAACGCTGGACGCGTCCTGAGCGTCTTAAGATCGATCGAATGAAACATCATCAATACCCGACTCTGTTACTTACTCTTTCGACCTTCGCGCTAATCGTGGTCGCCGCTTTCCTTTTCTCATCAGCCAATTCCGTCAGTTCACAGACACCAAACAAAAACTCTAACGCAAACAGCGGGCGCCCAAGCCGGAAAGCAATCCAGCTTCCAACGCCGACGCCCGAATCAGGCGAGGACGTCGTCAAGATCGACGCCGATCTTGTTAAGATCGATGCGCTCGTGATGCAGAAAAATACTGCGCGCATTGTCGGGGATTTGAAAGTGGAGGATTTCCTGCTTTACGAAGACGGAACAAAACAAGAGATCACGCATTTTAGCAAGGACAGTTTGCCGCTCTCAGTGATGTTGCTTATTGATCGCGGCGGCTGTCTTGATCCGTACAGTGACGACGTGCACCGCGCGGCGCGTGAAGCTATCGATCGTCTTAAACTCGTGGATGAAATCGCTGTGATGGCTTACCACACCAAAAGCGATCTTATACTGCCATTCACCACCAGCCGAATATTGATCGAAGACGCCCTCACTCGCATTCCGCCACAGACTGAAATGGGTGGGCACTGCCTCAACGCGCTCTTTAGTTACGCCGCCAACTATATGATGAGGGCGAGCAATCCGGCCGGCCGGCGCGTGATAATCGTCATTAGCGGCCTGACGCGCTCTTTCGATTGCCCCGACAGTCCGACCGGAAAATCGGCGGCCCTGTCGATTTATGAATCGGGGAGCGTCGTCTGCGGCATCATTCCGAAAGGTGCAAAACAGGCCTTTGAGAACGGGCAAATGACCATGCTTACCCGTGTATTCAAGGTCGGCGGCGTCGATTACATGGATATTCAATCGCTGGCAAACGAAACGGGTGGCGAAGTGCTCTCGGACGAACCTAAGAAACTTGAAACTACTTTTCAAACGCTGATCGATCACTTGCGCAGTCGCTACAACCTCGCCTTTGTCTCGACCAACAAAAAGCGTGACGGCGCAACGCGAAAGCTTCGGCTTGATTTGACTCCCACTATTCAAAGGTCCAAGGGCAAATTGGTAGTCAAGGCCAGACGCAGTTATATTGCGCCGCGGAAGTAACGCACTACGTCTGTTGGCGAAAGCTAAGGAGCTCTCGTCGATTGGGCGCGAGCAAACGAATATGGCGTTTGATGATACCGAGAATCTTTTCTCTTACGGCACTCTGCAATCAGAGGAAGTGCAACTGGCCACGTTTGGTCGAAGATTGGAAGGAAAAGCGGATCGCCTGATCGGCTATCGCGTGACCCTGATTCCCGCTCGGATTCCAACTGGTAATCACCAGCTCATGACTACAACCGGCGCATCGCATCATCGCAATATTCAATCAACAGCTATCGCGTCAGATGTCGTGGAAGGAACCGTATTCCTGGTGATGAAGAGTGAACTTGAACAGACGGACGATTATGAACGGATTGCCGATTACGAACGGGTGCTGGTCCAATTGGCATCGGGCAAGAGCGCGTGGGTTTATTTGAGTACTTCAACACAAAACCCTGGCGCGCAACTCTCAACCTAGTTACAATTCGTTTCTGTGCCGACGCGATTCAAGTGGAGTCTGATTTCTGATGAGCGACTACTCGACACTCGCATCTGCGATCTGCCGATCCGAATCAAAGGATCGTTTCTCGAAACCAACATCAAACGTCTGTACAGCGAGCTGAACGATCGCGGCATTCGCTTCAAGCCTCACGTCTGGTTGTCGGCCGAGTGGTTCACTCCTGACGGCGTGCCCGGCTTCGCGATTCCGTTTTATCTGGCGCATCCGCGGCTGATGAAGCTCGAGCGCAAATTCATGCGCCAAGTCGAAGGCGGCACCGACGTTGAATGCATGCGCATCCTGCGTCATGAAGCGGGCCACGCCCTCGACAACGCGTTCCGGTTGCATTTCAAGCGGCAATGGATCCGCACTTTCGGATCGTTCGCGCAAAAATATCCGCCGTCCTACAAACCGAAACCGAACAGCCGGCGTTACGTTTTGAATCTCGATGCCTGGTATGCGCAGGCGCATCCGGCGGAAGATTTTGCCGAGACGTTTGCCGTGTGGCTACAGCCACGCTCGAACTGGCGCCGCCGGTATCGCGGCTGGGCCGCTCTGCGAAAAATCGAGTATGTTGACGAACTTTTGAAAGACGTGGCCGGCACGCGACCGCGGAATCGCGTGCGCCGCAAGATCGAGACGCTGCCGGAGATCCGCATCACCTTGCGTGAACATTACGATCGCAAGCGCGAAAAGTATGCTTTCGAATGGCCGGCCTATCTTGATAACGATCTGCGGCGAATTTTTTCTGCTGAACCCAGCAAACGCGCGCGCGGAACGGCAGCGTCTTTTCTGCGGCGAGTCGCGCCCGAAATTCAACAATTAGTTTCTGAAGGCACGGGCGTGCATGGCTATGCCATCGATCATGTTTTGGAGTTGATGATTGCGCGCGCCACGCAACTGAAGCTGCGCGCCGTGGGCCGCGAAGAACAACTGAAGCGGCATTTGATGGTCATGTTGACAGTGCAGACAATGAACGTCGTGCACTCAGGCTATTACCGGATTGCCTTGTGAATTTGGAGTGCGGCGACCTGTCGCCGCTGTGGAAACTCCCTCTCCCCTTGGGAGAGGGCCGGGGTGAGGGGCAAAGCTACGGGACTGAAAGTCATTTTTCTTTTCCATCTGCCGTAGACCCTCACCCTAACCCTCTCCCAGAGGGAGAGGGAACGAAACAATTGTGAAGAACGAAGAGCACCAAAAATCAGATCGTGACCCGGGCCGTAAATCACGCGCGTCCGCGGCCTCGCCGAAAAACGGCGACACATTCAAGAAGCTGCGCCTGATGGTGTTGTGTCACGAAGATCTCGTGCCGCCAGACAGCATCGCAGGCTTGTCGGCGAAAGAGGTCGCGCCTTACAAAACTGAATGGGATGTAATTTCAACGCTGAAGAAGATCGGCCACGAAGTTTACCCGGTCGGCGTCTATAACAACCTCGGCGTGATCGGAAACGCACTCCTTGAACACAAACCGCATGTTGCTTTCAATCTACTGGAAGAGTTTCACGGTTATCCGCTTTATGATCAGCACGTCGTTAGCTATCTCGAGTTGATGAAGCAGCCGTACACGGGATGCAATCCGCGCGGGCTGACCATCTCGCACGACAAGGCGCTAGCGAAAATGGTACTGGCCTATCATCGAATTCACGTGCCGGCCTTTGCTGTCTTTCACATGAATCGCGTCGTCAAGCGATCGAAACGATTGAAGTTTCCCTTGCTCGTAAAATCGATTAGTGAAGAAGGTTCGGTGGGAATTGCCCGCGCTTCGATCGTGTCTGATGACGCTAAATTGGCTGAGCGCGTTGAGTTCATTCACCGCCAAACCAAGACGCATGCGATCGCCGAACAATACATCGCAGGCCGCGAGATTTACGTAAGTGTCATCGGCAATCAGCGCCTGCAAACCTACACGCCGTGGGAGCTGGTGATTGAAAAACTTCCGGAAGGCGCACCTAATATCGCAACGTCCAAATTGAAATGGGATCCGGCGTATCAGGAAAAAGTCGGCGTGGTCACGAAAGCTGCTGAGCTGGACAAGAAGATGATTGACAAGATCGGGCGGCTTTCGAAGAGGATCTATCGCACGCTCTTTTTGAGTGGTTATGCGCGGCTCGATTATCGCGTGACGGACGAAGGCCAGATATTTCTGCTCGAGGCCAATCCAAATCCGCAGATCGCAGACCAGGAAGATTTCGCCGACTCTGCCAAGCACTGTGGCGTCGATTATGAAGCCCTGCTGCAAAAGATTATCGCGTTGGGATTGAGGTATCGGACTGGTGCGTAGCTACAGCGATTCTCCCGCTCCCTTTGGGAGTGGGCCGGGATGAGGGCATAGCGACAGTAGACAATAAAAACTTTTTTGGTCCTCTGTGTTGACGCAACACAGAAACAAGGCAGGAAGTCAAAACTTGTCGCCTCCTAAACCCTCACCCTCTCCCAGAGGGAGAGGGAACCAACCAAAAGAAAAACGGCGCGGAATTTCTTCCGCACCGTTCTCAAATCACGCGAACACAACCGCCAGCACCTTACTGCGTGCCGTTGGTTGAGCCGCTGGCTCCAACGATCACATCTTGATTCGATCCGCCGAAGGTCACGCCAAGTAATTCGGCGTTGCCTCCCCTGTCAGCGGTGCGAAGCGCCGTGTTCTTGGCCTTATCGCTCCGCTGCTCGACGTGCGCCGGCGTTTTTGCCTTGACCTCACCATTCTTCATGATGCTCAACTCGCCTGTGCCTTCGTCGAACTTCACTTCATACTCTCCGGCTTTGACCAGTGTGCCATTCACCATCACGTCGTCCGGAAACGTGACGGTCTTCTTTTCAACTTTGCCCTTGTCGCCTTTATCGCCGGCTAACACGCTAAACGAAGCCAGCGCGCCAATCACCAGCGCGACGAAAAAACTTTTCATGAAACGTTTCATTTTTCTTTTCCTCCCACGTTCGAAATAGTCAGCAACTCGCATTCCCGCGATGGACTCCCTCCAATTTGTGCTCACCTAGTTAGTGCGAGTACACGACCAAAGGTTGCGTTACAAAATGTTCACAATATTGGGTTTAGGGCAGAAGATTGGAGAAGCATCCAACGCTTTGGACAATTCGGTTACCATTTAGCGACATTTTCGGGATCGATCCATTCACGTGTCATGTCACACCACAACGCGAGGCCGCGCCACGAATCGAAACGAGAGTAGAAGCGAAGAATTTTCTTGTCGCTGGCGACGCGACCACGGTTGCGAGCTTTGGCGAATTGCGCACGCGTCCACGAGTCCAATGCGAGGCCGTCGTACCTCCCAATGAGCTTCAACAAATTTTCGGCAGCATAGCTACCGACACCTTTGACGCTCTTGATCTCTTTCATCAAATCGGTGAGAGACGCATCACTCGTAAGCCAACTCTCAACGTCAAGTTCACCTGACGCCACGCGCTGGGCCAACTCTTTCAGATACGCCGAGCGATAGCCGGCCCGGATTGTATCGCGATAGAAATCTGATGACTTGGCGTCCATCGCTGCCGCAGAGGGAAAAGATTTGCGACCATCATCAGAGGCCGATCCGAGTTCATTGACCAACCCATTCACCATCTTTTCGGTTAGCGCCCACGAACAATTTGTGGTGCAGATCATTTTCACCAGATCTTCAAACACTGTAGGCGAGCGCAGCAGTCGTCCCGCGCCCTGTTCAGCAATCCATGCAAATTCCGGATCAGCGCACATTGCCGCATGGAAATCCTGGAGATCATCATCGAGGCGAAGCATGTGTCGTACGTCGTGAATGATCTTTTGGGCGGCGCGCTCGCCGACGCTCCGGGAAACGACAACCTTGATAGCGCCTTTGCGCCTCGTGACTTTGACGGAGACCGGCTTTGACCGATCCAGGTCGAGCACGCGCGTCAACTTCCATTTCGCCCGATCGAGTTCGAAAGGCAAGAGTTCGCACCAGCCGTGACTCAAAACGGTGCGTTGGAAACTAAAACCGGCCGGTGTCTTGATGGTCAGATGCATCGCCCGACTTTAGCAAATGGCTGCTGATGACGTCGATCCGCGGGCGCACCTGAGCCTTACGTCGTGACCGTGGCGATGGCTTCAGTCGTGGCTTTTCTCACGCCGATTGGTCACCACGGGAACCTGCTGGTTTATGGCCCAGGACGCTACAAGTTCAGCGATTTTGTGAAGGTCGGCACGCCGCTTACCGTTATTTGCGCGCTCATCGTAGTCGTGCTCGCGCCCCTAATTTGGCGAAGTTAATAACCGCGTCGGGAGGCTGTTGATGTACGTATCAAGTGCGGTCAACATGATACTTGACCGTTTCGCGACCGCGGCGTTAAGATTTGCCTACTTACCAAGTTAAAAAGGAAGGCTGTACTCGCTGGCTCCTAATCACTTGGTTCACGGCGAGAGAAGAACCAACACCGAGGTTCTCTACAGTTAAGGTTGCTTAAGCAGCCGCTTCCGAAAAATGCTGCCGGAGCTTTCCGGTGCGCGCTCCGTCGCCCCGCAGGGACAACCCTTCGGGGCGATGTCGTATTTATACCTTGCTTTTGGTCTTCTGGTTCCGCGGCCACATCAGTGAGGCCGCAACCGAAGCCAGCAGAACCAGCGCCACGATCCCCAATGCTATGCCAATCGGTATGTGGTCGGCTGCGCGAATGCGAGCAGCCAGTGATTCGCCTCCAATGGCAGTGACCAACGCGGCCAGACCTCTGGAAAGCAGCGGCAGTAACATCTTCACCCCGATAAATCCAAGCACAATACCGAGTCCGGTCTTGAGGTAATGAAATTTTTCGACGACCTCGGCAAGCAGGAAATAAAAGGTACGCAAACCTAAAATCGCGAAGACGTTCGAGGTGTATATGATGAAGCGATCCGTCGTGACACCAAAGATTGCCGGAATGGAATCAACTGCGAAAACCAAATCGGTAACTTCAACCACGATCAAAACCAGCAGCAATAGCGTTCCTACTCGTTTACCGTCGGCAATCGTAAAAAACTTTCGGCGTTCGTAATGACGAACAATCGGTACGTACCGGGTCACGAAGTGAACGATCGGGCTCTGTTCAGGATTTGATTCATCGTCAGCTCCGCCCAGCATCTTGATCCCGGTGTAAACCAGAAACGCTCCGAAGATGTAAATGATCGAGTGGACCCGGTTAATTAGAGCGGTGCCCGCCAGAATCATCGTCACGCGCATCACCAGCGCGCCGAGGACCCCCCAGTAAAGGACGCGATGCTGGTATTTCGGGGGGACTTTGAAATAGGAAAAGATCAGCAGGAAGACAAAAAGGTTATCGACGGAAAGCGACAGCTCGATGAGGTAGCCCGTAATAAACTCGAGCCCTTTTTGGTGGCGGGCCGCGCCGAACAGCTCCCAGCCCAGCGGACCGAACAAGAGTCCGGCAAAAATCAGCGCGAGGGTGATCCAGACAGCGCTCCAGATTGCGGCATTCCGTGTGGTGATTTCATGAGGCTTACGATTGAAGACACCGAGGTCAATCGCCAGCATAATCAGGATGAAACTACAAAAACCAACCCATGCAAGTGTCGAGGTCGCCAACGAGTGCATCTGGCAAGTAACATAACATCGGCACTGTGGCAGGCAAAACGCGCGGGTCCGGTTGAGAGTTTAGGTTTGAGCTTGCATGATAGGCGAACCGCAACCGAAGGGTCGAACCCCAAACCGGTGGCTGTAGCTCGTACGTTGCAGCACGCGGCGCGCTCCTTTAGAATTTACCGTTTCGAAATAACGCAGCGAAGGTTTTCTACATGCTCAAACAATTAAGTAAGTTCGAACGCACCAGCAAAGTGCTGATTCTGGGATTCGTCGCCCTCATGGCTGTCAGTCTCGTCCTCTTCTTTCGGCCGGGTGGCGGAACCTCGGCGCTCGAGCCTACGAAGAGCAGCGAAGTAGTCGCCTCCGTTGGCGGCGATGACATCACGCTCGGCGAGTTCGCGACGCAAAAACAGAATATTCAGCAGCAGTTCAGTCGCTTCGGCGGACAGATCAGCTTGTCCCAAATGGGTTATAGCGACGACAAGATTCTTGATGGGTTGATTCAAAAAAAGATCGCTGTGCAGGAAGCGCGACGTTTAGGACTCGAAGCTTCACCCGCCGAGGTCAACGAAAGGATTCGTAAAACTTTTAGTGACGCTTCCGGCAAGCTCACGCTGCTCGATGCATCGGGAAAGCTCGACATGGCCAAGTACGAGCAACGCGTTGGCGATGTAGCAGCTTTCGAACGAGGTATGGCTGAAGACATTGCGAGAGAGAAACTTGAAGCCTTCGTGGCGGCGAGTGTCCGCGTATCCGAAGAAGACGTGCAATCAGAGTTCAAGAAGAAGAATACTTCCTTCGATGTGACATACATCACCGTGTCGGCGAGCAAGCTGGCAGAAAAGATTCAGCCCACCGATGACGAGTTGAAGGCTTACTTCGAACAACACAAAACTGATTACAACATTCTGGTCCCGCAGAAAAAGATTCGCTACCTCTTCATCGATCAGGACAAGTCAGGACAGAAACTTCAAATCACCGATAAAGAGCTGCACGACGAATACGATAATCTCGATCCAAAATACAAACAGGCCGGCGTCAAGGTCCAGCAGATCGTTTTAAAAGTGGCGCGCCCGGATCTCGATGCATCCGTCAAATCGAAGGCCGACGCGTTGGTTGCGAAAGCGCGCGCCGGCGGCGAAACGATTTCCGAAGATGCGTTCGCCGATCTGGCGAAGGGCAATTCCGAGGATCCGGCGACGGCGAAGGACGGTGGCCGGGTCGGCGGAGTGGTAAAGAAAGACCCAACCGACCCATATCAACAGGTACTCGACATGCAACCGGGCGAAATTACGGATGCAATCAGTTACAAGAACGCATACTACATTCTGCGCCGTGGCGATCCGGTACCGAAGACTTTCGACGATGCAAAGCCAGAGCTCTTGGTTTCGTTGCGCAACCGGCGTGGATACACGGTCGCCCAGAAAATTGCACAGAAGGCGCAGGATCGTTTGAAAGAGACCAAAGATCCGCAAAAGGTCGCCCAGGAATTCGCCGCTGAAGCGAACATGAATGCAGCGGACATGGTGCGCGAGACCCCGTTTATCAAACCCGGCGACGACGTGCCGAACATCGGCAATTCGCAACAGTTCGAAGGAGCGATTGCCCCTTTGAATAATCCGAACGATGTCGGTGAACGCACGGGAATCAAGAACGGCTTTGCCATTCCCATGCTTGTCGAGCAACGTGCGCCGCGTATCCCGGAGCTCGACGAAGTGAAAGACAAAGTGCGAACGGCGGTAAAAACCGAAAAGGCCCAAACTCAGCTGGAGCAAAAAGCCAAAGACATTGTCGCGGCGGC
>Ga0193730_1000040_pt1 | contig 46783 bp, 43 predicted proteins | sample U1a1metaG_FD_144919 | JGI IMG/M metagenome (GOLD analysis project Ga0193730, IMG submission 144919) | Soil microbial communities from a riparian zone of the East river system, Colorado, United States - U1a1 | ecosystem: Environmental > Terrestrial > Soil > Riparian zone | place: USA: East River...
ATCGATAGCCGCATTGATCACATTGATGAGATCAACCGGCTGCACATCGAGCTGCAGTTTTCCACCGGCGATGCGGGATACATCCATCAGGTCTTCGATCAGTTGCGCCTGCGCCCTGGCGTTGCGCTCGACCGTTTCCAGCGCGTGCACCGACGTTTCGTTGTCGAGCCGGCCACCCCGCAGCATCGACAGCCAGCCCAGCATCGCGGTGAGCGGCGTCCGCAATTCATGAGAAAGCGTCGCGAGAAACTCATCCTTCAACTGGTTTGCCTCTTCAGCTTCGGTGCGCGCGGACTGTTCACGGACAAGGAGATCTTCGCCGCCTTTGCGTTCCAAAAACTGTCCAATCTGGCTGCCGATGCCGCTAAAGGTCGCGAGCAAGGCGCTGTCCGGTTCGCGAATCTCACGACTCAAGAATTCCATCACGCCCAGAAATTTTTCGCCTGACATGATCGGAAATGCGAACGCCGCGTGCAGCTCCTCGGCTGCCGCCACTTCCGCGCGCGAAAAATTCGCGTCAGATGTCACATCAGGAATCCACGCGGGTCGCAGGTTGGCCCACACACGACCGGGCAAACCGACGCCTCGTGTAACCATTGTCTGCTCGGTCATTTTCTGGAAACTTCCCTGCCCTACGATATCGGGCGGCCAAACTTTGAAGCACTTCAAAACGTTTGACCCATCATCGAATCTCCACATTGCGCCGACTTCCCACTCAAAGGTGTCGCAGATTCGCTGAATGATGCGCGGCACAGCATCACCGAGTGCCGGCGCTTCCGCCAGGATGCGTGTGACTGAAAGCGAACCAGCGAGATGACGGCCAGCGTGTTTTCGTTCAGTCACAATCGCCGCCAGAGCGAGCGCCGTGATCGCCAGGTTCGCGACATAAGCTTGCAGGAAAAGCAGTGCTTCATTCGGACCATAATCACTGAATGCGCCATAACGATGAATTGTCCCCCAAATCGCGATCGCAGACAGCGGCAGCATCGCCGTCGATACACCGCGGGGACCGAAGCGAAATGCGGCCCACACCAGGAGCGGAGTCGTCACGTGGCCCCAGGGCCTGGTGCCCCCTATTTGAAGCAGCAGACTTGTATAAACCGTGATCGAGAACAGAGAAAGCAGGACCAGCAACATCGCGAATTCAGTCCAGCGAATCGCACGCCATTTTTCGACCGGCTTCTCAAGCCAACTAAGTATTAGCGGCGTCACGATCAGCGCGCCCACGCCGTCGCCGGACCACCACGTCAACCACAGCCGGCTAAAATCTCCCCAGTTCTCATGGCCAGAGACGCATAGCGCTACATTGCCAATCGTGGCCGCGACTGCCGTGCTAATGACGGCGGCAAACACCACGAATTTCAAGACATCAAAAGCGCGATTGAACGGATTGCGAGCCTCAACAAAACGGCCCAGCAAATAAACTGCGACAACCGCTTCCAAAGTATTGCCGACGGAAATCACCGACGTCGTCGCAAAAGAAACGTCGGTCAACAAATAGTTCGCCGCTAGAGCGCCGAGAAAAACACCGGGCGTTGCCCGATAGCCGAGCCATAAAACCGCGGCGATAGCCAGGCCGGTGGGCGGCCAAACAGGGGTCACACTCGCATTTGCGTATGCGAGCGAGAGTCCCAGCTTCGCACCGAGAAAGTAGACGATTCCCACGCCCGCAACTATCGCGACGTCTTTCAAAATGAAAATGGTTTTGCGCTTACTCAATCTATTAACTCGCTGAAAACCAGAATGTAACCATTCGGATCTTGAACTTCGAATTCCCAATCGCCGTAAGACTGCCGCCGCAACGACAATTTGATTTCAACCTTGTCCTTGATGGCTTCGTAGAATTCCTTCACCCCTTCCATGCGAATGTATGCATCCCGCACGCCACCATCTCGCAATTGATGAAGGTCGGGCTTCTCATAACCGCGGAGTGACTGAAACATTATTTCAATTCCGTCGCGACAAACACCGGCAAAGACATAAGGAGGCTCTTCGGGAAACGGATCAGAGGTGAAACCAAGTTCAGTTTCATACCAACTTATCGTCTCGCCGACATCGGCGACCAGAAAAGTCGGAACCGCACTGATAAGTTTCGACATCGAGTTCCTTTCTTCTTAGACGAAAATCAGACAACGCGGTTACATGCGCGACCAGGTCATTTTTGAAGCTGGATTTATTTTCCTGCGTTCCGCAGATTCATGGTGACCGCGGCAATAATACATTACAATGCGACTTCCCGATGACGAATGTCCTTGAAGTATTGAACTCCAATGAACAAGACACAGCTGGCTGACCTTGCAGACAATCCAGCTTTTATCTCAGGCATTTACAACTATTGTGATCGCTGGTGTGAACGGTGCGCCTTCACCTCGCGCTGTTTCTTATATGCGACTGAACAAGCCGAACCCGACGCCAACGATCCTGAAATCCGTGACTTTGACAATGAGAAGTTCTGGCGAAAACTGCATAATATTTTTTCCGATACGGCAACGATGATCACAGAATGGGCTGCCGAGGCCGGCGTTGACCTGGATTCCGTCGATGTCAACGAAGAAATGGCGCAGCACGAGCGCGAGATGGAGGCGGCAGAGCAGGATGAACTATCAGAGTTGGCCCGTGATTACGCTATAACTGTCCAGAACTGGTTTCGCGCGCAGTTTGGCCCCAGCGAAGACTTGCATGAAGATGCGATAAGCGACTCGGAACCTGCAGTTGAGGACGTGAGTGTGCGCGATGCGGCGGAAATCATTCAATGGTATCAATTCTTCATTGCGGTAAAACTTACTCGCGCACTAAGTCGTCCGGCTGCGATCGATGAAGACTCCGAAGATGAAGATGTGCTGTCTGCTGATTTTCTGACTGCGGAAGAAACGGATGAGTCGGTCGATTACGACGCCGTCATCTCCAGGGCCCACCGCATTGATTCGAATGGTTCTGCGAAGATCGCGCTGGTCGCAATCGATCGGTCAACGGCTGGCTGGCGCGCTTTACAACTGGCGCTCCAGGAAAAGGCCCAGTCGATTAAACCGATCCTGCTTGACCTTGATCGTCTGCGGCGCTTGACTGAGGCGCGCTTTCCGCAGGCGCGCGACTTTATTAGACCGGGACTTGATGAAGTACTTTCAGAATTTGTGAGCTAATGGAGTTGATGGTGTCAGAAGCCTCCGGTTGATTCTTAGTTAGTAATTGAGTTGTCCTCCCTTTACGGTCGGGCTTCTGATACTTATCCAATGAAAGGCAACATCCCCATCCCCGAAATCCCATTTGCCGAAGAAGTGTGGCTGATGGTCGCGGTCACAGCCGTGCGCGAGCGGCGGACGCAACAGGGCAAACCGTTTCGCGACGCCAATGCGCGCAACGCCACCGGGAGTCTGCCGCTGAAGATTTGGGCGGAGGTCCTCGAAGGTCGCGAAGATTTGCGGTCAGGCTTGTGGGGCATCACGGGCAAGCTCGAATCATTCCAGGATCGTACACAGTTTGTAGTCTCGGAATACAAACCAATAACGATCGAACAGTATCGCGAATACCTTGGTTGCGATCCGTTGCTGCCGCGCGCATTCACGCTCGACATTGAGACGCTGGCGCTGCCCGGCTTCCGCGATCGCGTCGGGCCAAAGCTCGAAAAGGACCTGAAGCTTGGTTACATGCGGCTCGAGCAGCAGCAACGTTATCTCGAAGACATTGCGGCGGAAGAAGAGCGCGTCTATCAACTCGGAAGTTTGAATGCGACCTCGGGAAGAATTCTCTCGATCGCCGTACACGTCGGCCCGGTTCTCGGATTTGCCGTCGAGGGCGTCACGAACAGTCAAAGCGAGCACGCGTTTGGAATCGATGCCGAAGGGAACGAGCAGGATGAAGCGCAAGCGTTGAAAGATTTTCTGGCCTTGATGTCCGACTTCGACGTCGAGTGCGATTTGATTGTGGGCCACAATGTCATCGGTTTCGATCTGCCGTTCATCTTCCAGCGATGCCTCGTAAACAACATTGCCGTGAAGCCGTTTGTTGACCTCAGCGAATTTCGCGTTGCCGGAGCTTATGACACGATGCGCGGGTGGTGGCTCGGCGGACGAAATCGCGTGGGGCTGGACGATCTCGCCTGGGCGCTGGGAATTGAATCGAGCAAAACCGGCGAAGTCGAAGGCAGCAAGGTCTTCGATTTGTATCAAGCCGGCAAGCTCGCCGAGATTCGCGAATACAATCTCAACGACGTGCGCGTGACGCGAAAAGTTTACGAACGGATGGTGGCGTGTTTTGGGACGTGAGGTCAGAACCGGAATTCTTAGCTTGATGTAGCAAGCTACATCAACGGCCACTGAACTTCGATGGGCCGACCAGCGTTATCTGGACTCGAGGCTTAACTCATGCACTGTCCCAGTTGCGGAAACGAGAGTTCACTCGATCAGAAGTTTTGTCGCAAGTGCGGCTTCGGTCTCGAAGCAATCAGCAAGCTTGTCGGCCAGAATCGGAGTGAGGACCGGCTCGAGATTGATAAAGCTGAACGCGAAAGACTTATCGTCCGGCACATGTTCCGTTGGTTGGCGCTGGGTCTTCTAGTCATCGGACTGGCAGTTCTGATGCTGGTGACAAACAAGAACTTTGATATCGGAAAGTTTTTCGGATGGGCAGCTTCGCTCGTACTACTCATCGGAACGGGCATGGCGACTTATGGTGTGATTTCGGCTATCGGAAAGGGGACCTCGTTACCAAAGAAGAGGGTCAGGGAAGAAGGTGAGCTCACCGGTGTGGGAATCATAAACGAACTTCCCGGCGCGGGTATTCCCGTCCCGGTACCGAGCGTTACAGAGCGGACGACCCAGCTAATAGCCACGGCCAAACCCGAAATGAAAGAATAACTGCGCTGTTGAGTACAATGGGGCCTTTCCGCCCCTGCGATGCCGTTTCATCTTTGCAACACTTCTGATAAACTGATTTTTCAATGAATAATTTGATTCCCATTCTGATTCTGCTGGCCGGAGCCGCCCTCGGCGCGCTGATTACCTGGTTAATTGTTAGTGCGCGCGCAAAGCGGGCCTTCACAGATGGCAAGGCAGAGAGCGCAACTGAAACAGCAACGCTACAAGAACGCCTAGCTGCGAAAGATCGTGAGCTGAACGAAGTTCGTTCCACGATTCAAGAACTGAACCGCAAGCAAAAGGAATTGTCAGAAGAAATCCGTGAGGAAGCCGGAAAACGATCCGCTGCTGAGCAATCAGCTTCCCGAATACCCTCACTAGAACAAGATCTAATGACCGCAAGTGAAGCTAATCGCTCGTTGACGTCTTCCCTTTCTGTACTTGAAACGAAACTCGAGAGTCAGGAGCGAGAGACTCGCGAAAAGTTAGAATTTCTTTTGAACGCGCGCGAGGAATTGACAGCTCAGTTCAAAAGCCTGGCAAGCGATCTGCTTGATGAAAAGAGTCGTATATTCGCCGAGCAGAATAAGTCAGCTCTGGGTATTCTCCTGAACCCGCTAGCCGACCAAATTCGCGTCTTCGAAAAGAAGGTGGATGAAGTCTACGATAAAGAATCGAAGCAACGGTTTTCGCTCGAAACCGAGATCAAAAATCTACGCACTTTGAACGTCCAGATTAGCCAGGAAGCCGTAAATCTTACAAACGCACTCAAGGGCCAGAGCAAAACGCAGGGAACATGGGGCGAGATCATTCTGCAACGAGTGCTTGAGATGTCGGGGCTGGTGAAGGGTCGTGAATACGAGATTCAAGTCACCTTGACTGCTGAAGATGGCCGGCGCTCATGCCCCGACGTGATTATCTTCCTACCGGAAAAGCGGCACTTGGTAATCGACTCGAAAATTAACGTCGTTCCCTACGAACGATATTGCACGTTGCCGGATGGAGATCTCCGTGAGGAAGAACTTAAGAAATATGTCGTGGCATTTCGAAAACATATCAGAGACCTTGACCTAAAGAGTTATCAAGCCCACTACAAACTCAATTCTCTTGATTTTGTTTTGATGTTTGTTCCAATAGAGGGTGCGTTTGTGCTCGCTGTGCAAAGCGATCCGGATTTGTTTGATGAAGCATTCAGAAAGAACCTTGTAATCGTTAGTCCATCTACCTTGTTAGCCACGATGCGTACCATCGCAAACCTCTGGCGTCAGGAGAATCAAAATCGAAATGCCCTCAAAATTGCCGTCCAAGCTGGCAGGCTCTACGACAAGTTTGTGGCATTTGTAAAAGATCTTGAAGACATCGGATCCAAACTCCGATCGGCGCAAGAAACCTGCGAAGACGCTCAGAACAAGCTAATCTCGGGTCGAGGGAATATAGTTAGGACCATCGATAATCTTAAAGTTCTCGGTGCCCGCACAAAGAAAAAGCTACCTCAAGATCTCATAGACGACGCGGCCGAAGAAGATGAAATTCCAGAACGGCCATTGTTGCCCAGCTTTAGCGAGGCGACTTCAAATGAGGACTCCGAACCGCTTCTTGACTTCAAGAATGCAACCGGAGGGAAATGACTCGACGAGCCCGCAACGCTGGCGGCAGATAATAGCCCCGGGCGTAAGCCCGGGGTTAGCGTGTAGAGGTAATTGTGAGCCCCTTCAGGGGCGACAGAAAAATGATTGACAAACTCTGTCGCCCGCTTCGCGGGCTCATTGAAAATTGGGTGACACGATCCCCGGGCTTATGCCCGGGGCTACACTCTGCCGCCATCTTCGATGGCTGGTTGAGTTCGGATATCCCAATCGCGAACTTTCAGATCGAATCGCACTCCAAATCTAAAAATGACTTTGTCAAAGGAAATCTGGTTAGGCCCAATCCTTGGGAACAATCGCGCTTCGTTGCTAGCGCGATGTGCCGACTACCTCGCCAAAGGACAAGCCGATCGACTGCTTTACATTGCGGCCTCGCATCCGCTGCTCGATCTCGTTACTGAAAAATTACTCGACGGAAAAGCCGCCCGTGGTGTATGGGGCGAGTTCCCTGTCTATCTGTTCCGCGGATTCGTCAGAAGAATCCTGTCAGAAGCCCGACCGTCAGGGAGGGCAAGTGACGCCAGCGAGCCCTTGCTTAGGCGCGGGCTCCTGACACCAGATGGACGGCTCGCTCCCCGTGTCCCCATCGATCGCGAAGAGTTGCCGCTGCGCCTCAGCCTGATCTCGCAAATCATCAAACAGCTGAGTGCGCGCGGACAACTGAAAGCGATCAAACCGCTGGCGAATCGCGATGGTTGTGTTAACACGATCGGGTCGTTGATCGGCGAGCTGCAAAGGGCGGGAAAGACGGCGGATGAGTTCAAGCGGGTCGTCGAAGAACGCGCCGCAGAGTCTCCAGAATCAGGACTCAAGTCTCAAGTCTCAAGTCCAAAGTCTCAGCTCGATTTCGATCGCGACGTTGCGCTCGTTTACGAGAAGTATTCAGAAGCGCTGGATCTAAACAGCTTGACCGATGCAGATGCTGACCAACTGGCGGCCTTGCAGATCGTGCGCGGCGATGTAGCGCAACTTGCTAACTTGCGATCGCTGGATCAAGAGCACAATTTGCGTTACTCGATTCCCTGGTTGGAGGAAATCGATCTGCTGGTGCTGGATGGATTCTTTGATTTCACGCCGGTGCAGGGTGCGATCTTGAAGTATCTGATCCCCCAAGTGCCAAATGTTATCGTCAATCTGAATTACGATGAGGCGAACAAAGAAATCTTTCGACCGTTCGCCTCGACCATCGATCATCTAAAGTCGATCTCGCCCTTTGCGATTGAGACGAGCGAAGACTCAATCGGCGCCAAAGATCAGACCTCGCGATTACGCACAAAGCTGTTCAATGTAGCGCAAGTTGCCAACGTGCGTGATGAAACCGAAGCCCCACCGCAAATTAACAATTTGCGCTGCGAGCTCTTGGAATGCGCGGACCGCGAACTTGAAATTCGATCGATCGCCAAAGAGATCAAGCGTCTGGTTCTGACTGATAGCTACAGACTGTCAGACATCGCGCTGGTGGTGCGCGAACGAGCTTCATACTCGGACACGATCCTGCGCGTGTTCGCTGACGAGTCGATTCCTTGTAATCTCGAACGCCGCGCGGCCGCCAAAGATGTCCCGGCGGTGCGCGCGTGCGGCAAACTCTTTCTGTTGTTAAAAGAATCGCGTGAAAACGCCCGGAACCCAAAAGCCACCGACCTCGCTCATCTGATTAAGACCGATTACTTTCGACCTTCCAAAGGAAATCTCGACGAACTTGCAAAGGCGTTCGATAGTAGATATGCGTCGCTGCTCGACGATGCGAACAAGCAAACTGAGTCGAACGAAAAGCTGCGATTGGCACTCGGTATCGGAAGCTGGAAACCGGATGATTTGGAAAATGTGATCGCGTACGTGGGCAGCGAATTGCGCGTCAACGCCTGGATCGATCGCGCCGGGAAATTGATCAAGGTCTTCCCGTCCGCTGAGGCAGCGCAGACGCTGATCGCGGGTGATGAGTCAGATGATCCGGCGGCAACTGCTGAAGACGAAGCACCGCAGGAAGACGAAGCGGCAATCGACCGGCGCAAGAAACCTGCGAGCGTCCATCCCGCCGCCATCGCCTGGACGATTTTGGTGATGAAGCATTTGCAGCAGCTGCTCTCAGCTCTGCCGGAAGAAGGCGCTGTAGAAGAGTTGCGGCTCGCCCTGATGGGGCTGTTCGATCAGTTGCAGTTTTCAAATCAGGTGAACGTTCCTTTCGAGCGGCTTCCTGGCGCCAACGACATTCCGCAAGCGACCCTGGATGTTCGCGGTCGCGAGAGTTTGCGTCGCGCGATCGCCGCGGCGGTACGCAGCTTTGATTATGCGTCGACTGTCGTGTCAGAAGCTCGAGCGTCAGCGAGGGCAACTTATGCCAGCGAGCCCTTGCTTACGCGCGGGCTTCTGACAGCGATTCCGTTATCGAGTTTCATCGATGAAGTTGAGCGATGTTTGAATTCTCAGACCCTCTCGATTGGCGCGGCGAATCGTGATGGCTTGCGCGTGCTGGAAGCGACAGACGTGCGGGGCCTCAGCTTTCGCGCAGTGTTCATCGCGGGAATGATCGAAGGCGGATTTCCGCTGAGAACGTCGCGCGATTGGCTTTATCCACAGGAAGAACGCGTGCGACTGCAAAAACACGGCATCTTCCTCGAAGATATTTCGACAGATACTTTACTGAAGGAGGAGCACTATTTTTACCAGGCCGCTTGCCGCGCAACTGACCGTTTGTATCTGACGCGGCCGCTGGCCCTGAGCGATGGGGCCGAAACCGTCGCGTCGTATTACATCGAAGAGTTGCGCCGCGCGATCGTTCCGGCCGAACTTGAGGTGAAACAGATTCGCGGGGACGTCGACGCGCGCGATCCATTCGCGGCTTCGAGCGCGGCCGAGTTGGGAACAGTATTAGTTAGACAAACAGAGGCCGGGGGTCACGACGTGCGAGCTACGAAGCTGCCGCCGTCGTTGGCCGGCGACTTATTATCACGCGCGGCGGACCGGGGTTACATCTCGCCTTCGGCACGGCACCGGATCGACATTGAGCATCAGCGTCATAGCGGATGGTTTGGCCCATACGACGGCGAAATCACGAACAACGATCTGAGGTTGATGCTGGCGCGGCATTTTGGATCCGAGCACGTTTACAGCGCCAGCCGTTTGAGCACCTACGGAAACTGTGCGTTCAGATTTTTCGGCAATCGCGTTCTGCGTATCGAGCCGCGCAGCGAAGCCGCGCTGGATCTGCAAGCGATTGACGCCGGAAAGTTGTTGCACGATATTTTGCGTCGCTTCTTTGAAAAGCATCGCAACGAGTATCTACCTTCACACGATCGCGAAAAGTTGCGCGCTGAGATACGAAAGACCGCCGATCAGGTTTTCCAGGAGCATGAAGACAAAGTGCCGCCGCTCAACGAGCGCATCTGGAAAATCGATTGCGAAATCCGGAAGCTGATTCTCGATCAGGTTCTGCTTTACGAGCTGCGGCTGCAGGAAAAAACGGACGCGCGCGGCGTGCGGCCTGCCTATTTCGAATTAGCGTTCGGGCGGACCTCGGAAGCGAGCGATCCGAATTCGACCAAACGGTATTTGAAACTCGAGCGCGCTGAAGCGACGTCGGACGTCGCATTGATTCAGGGGCAGATCGATCGCGTCGATGTGAACGAAGACGAGGGCCTGGCCATCGCCTACGATTACAAGCTGTCGAAAGGAGCGAGTCTCGACGATCTGAAGAGCGGACGCCAGGTGCAGATTCCAATCTATCTCGCCGCGCTCGAACAACTGTTTCTCCCGAGCTTTGACCTGGGTGGCGGTGGATATTACACCTTGCGCGGAAAAGGCGCGCGCCTTAACCAGGGCTTATACCGGACCGCTTTCGCCGACTGCACGAACGTTACGAGTCATATCAGCAAATTCGATGATGTCGAGTGGCAGCACATCCGGCGCGACGTAGTCCGACGCGTTTGGGAATTCATCGACGGCATGCGCGGCGGCCACTTCAGAGTAAAGCCTTCGCTGGGAAAACATACCTGCAAGTTTTGTGATTATTCGGCCGTGTGCCGGTACGATGCTTATCGGATTAGCAGGAAGCGCACATGATGTCAGTACCACCCGCGTGAGCGGGTGGGATCAGGCGTCACGATCGACACCGAACAATCACCTTTATCCCACCTCCTGACGGAGGTGGTACTGACCTCTTGATTACGACTATGAGTGAGAATCAAAACGATCAATCACTTCGCGAACGACTCATCTCTTTGCTCAAAGAGGGAAACGCCCATATCAGCTTTGATGATTTCGTAAAAGACTTTCCAGTTGAAAAATGCGGACAGCGTATCGAGGGACTTCCCTACACTGCGTGGCGAGTACTCGATCATATGCGGATCGCGCAGTGGGACATTCTCGAATTCTCGCGCGACGCAAAGCATGTTTCACCTAAATGGCCGAAGGGTTACTGGCCTGAGGAAAGCGAGACCGGAACAGAAGCCCTGTGGAATGAAACTGTCGAGAAGTTTCGCCACGACCTGGAATCGTTTGCAGATATGGTGCGCGACCCAGCTACGGATCTCTTCACAAACATTCCTCACGGAGAGGGACAAACAATCCTACGCGAAGCGCTGCTGCTGGCCGATCACAACTCGAACCATCTCGGCGCGCTGATTGTTATGGCGAGATTATTGAAATGAGGTCCGTACCGGGAGCGGTAGCGATCGGGTAACTCCTCGCGATCCAGAAACTGGCCAGAAAATACGACCCGGTCGCTACCGCTCGCGGTACTGACTCTATCGCGCAACTTACTCGGCTCGTCTCAATTCCCTTTCGATCTACTTCCGATCTCTTTCAAAAGTTCTGTCACCGCCGCATCGAGCTGACTGTCACGTCCGCGGAGACTTTCGCCGATTGGTTTCGCGGCCGGGATATCGACAGGCCGCGGGTGCATCTCCATCAGCGTGCCATCGTTCGTGGTGATTCGATCGAACGGCAGACGAAGATTCGAACCGTCTATTAGCTGAACGCCAGACGTGTAGATGATCCAACCAGCCGTCGGCTCGCCCACTACTTTGCCCAGGTGCAGAGAGCGATAACCTTCAGTGAAGTCCTCGCCGTCAGACAGCGTGTGGCGATTGGTAACCAGAATCGTCGGCAATTCGAGAGCGCGCTGGCCCAGAGAGCTACGAGATGGCGCCATCGAAAAACCGCGCGGTGTCATATTGAAATAACTTCTACGCGACAGCACATCGATCGCATAAACGTTCACGAAACCGCCATTGTTATTGCGCACGTCGATCACGACGCCGTCGCGCTTTTGATTTTCCGCGTCGAGGTCGAGATTAAGCTGCGTCAAAGCGCCCTGCGACATGTCGGCCATGTGAACGTAACCGAGGCGGCCCTGACTGATCTTTGCGACATAAGCGCGGTTGTCTTCGATCCATTTACGATAGAGCAGGTTGCGCTCCGCCGCACCACTGATCGGGCGTACCACAACATCACGCTTCTGGGCGCCGCCGGAGGAGGACGCGATCGACAGAACCGTTCGTTTGCCGATCTTGTAGGCGAGCAGCTCGTCCAAATTAGTTCGCGGTCCAATCGCTGCGCCGTCGACCGAGATGAGATATTCGCCTGACTTAATATTGCTGACGGCCGCGGGTGTCAGCGGAATCACATCAGTAATCCGCAGCGCGCCTTTGTTTTCAAATTCCTCGCGATCGAAACGCACGCCCAGGCGGCCAATCGCCGGCGCTTGTACGGTGCTTGCCGGACCTCCAATTCCTGAATGCGAGGCGTTTAGCTCGCCTAACATTTCTGAAATGATTCGCCGCAGTTCGTCACCGTTGCGTGCGCCCGCCGCCAGCGGCGCGTATTCTTCGCGCACGGTATTCCAATTCACACCATTGAAGTTTGGGTCGAAAAAATTGTCGCGGATGTAAGTCCACGCTTGTTGAAAGACTTCGTTCTTCTCGCGCGCGAAATCTACATCCATTTCGGCGGTCACCGCCACGGGACGCGACTGCCGATTCTCAATCGGAATTACGTTGATGCGACTGGCTTCCAGGTAATAGACCTCTTTGCTGTCGGGCGAGAATTGCGCGCTGCTCTTGAAACCGGCGGTCGACGTGAGCTGTCGGGAAACGAAAGGATCTTTTGAAAGCTCGTCGAGCGGGTACACATAAAGATTCAATTGATTCGCCACCGCCGCGATCATCAAAAGCAATTTCCCGTCAGGACTGATCGTTTGATAACGGACATCGACGCCCACCGGCAACAGGGCCAGCCGCCGGCGAATTTGATCGGAATCAATTTGCACCGGTTTCGGCGTAGGCTTCCCTTTCGCTTCGTTTGCCGGCGTCGCGCTCGGCATCGCCGCTGGTGTGGCGGTTGGTTGCGGCTCGGTCGCCGGTGTCTGACGTAGAGGAGTTCTCGGCGTTTCTTCCTTGAACAGATCGCGAAATTGATCTTCGCGAAACTTCGGCGTGCGTGGAATCAAATCGACGCGCGCGATTTGTCCCGTCTCAGTGCGTTGGTTGGTGTCGAACAAAATAAGGGTGCCGTCCGGGCTCCACGAAACCGTGTTGCTGTTTCCATTTGAAAGAAAACTGATCTGACGACTCTCACCACCGCCGGCCGGCGCCACGTAAACATTCTTGAATGACTTGTCGCCCACCGGCAGGTAAGCGATCCACTTACTGTCAGGCGACCAAGCGAAGGGACGATCGGAACTGAGCGGCGGCCGTTCGAGGTGGGCTTTCGCAACCGTGTGTTCTTTCTTTGAGTCGACTTCATAAATGCGAATCTCTTCCCCGCCGCGCTCGAACGCGATCGATTTTCCATCCGGCGAGAACTGCGGCGTGTCGTCACTCGCCTGATCGTTCGTGATGCGCGACTCGCTGTTTGTCGAAAAATCATAGAGGAACAAGTGCGTTGGCCCATCGCGATCCGAGACGTAAACCAGACGGCGACTGTCCGCCGACCAGGCGACCTGACTTTCTTCCGCCGGCGAGAAAGTTACCCGCGCCGCGTCTCCGCCATCGCTCGACGAAACGGCAAAGATCTCGCCACGCACGATGAAGGCAATCTTTTTTCCGTCAGGAGAGAGCGCCATCTCGGAAATCTGATCGTTCATTCTCAGATGATCTACCGCGGGACCGGCTGAGGCGCCGCGCCGATTGATGTTGAGCGCGCTGGCGCGGCCACTCGTTGTATCAACTTTCCAAATCTGAAAATTTCGTTCGCAGACGATCGTCTTTCCGTCATAACCAATGCTTGGCCACAGCACGCGGCCATCTTTAAATTGCGTGACCTGGCGACTCTTACCGTTGAGATCTTTGGCCCAAACGTTTTGCGCGCCGCTGCGATCTGAAACGTAATAAACGGTCGCGTCATTCTTGCTCCACATGGGCCATACTTCTTTGGCACCGCCCTCGCTAATCTGTTCATAGGTTGGATTAGCACCAGGATGTATCAACCAGATTTCGCTCTCATCGATATGACTGTGACCTTTGCGCCACCATTGCGAGCCGCCGAACCCGTGCCCCACGAACGCCACTGAATTTCCGTCATGCGACGGCGCGGCGAAGTATTCGTTGGTGTAGAGGTCGCCGCTGACTTGCATGGGCGTGCCGCCATCGCTGCTGACGCGATAGATATCAGTCCCGCCCATATCACGACTGCTTGACGTGAAATAAATCCAGCGGCCGTCCGCCGACCACGCGTCAAGCTGATCGTTGCTGTCGTCAAACGTTAGCCGCTTGAGATCGCCCGTGTCGATCGTCAGCAAGTAGATGTCGCCGTTGCCGGTGCGTGTGGAAGTGAAAGCGAGACTCCGCCCATCTGGCGAATAAAGCGGCCGCGATTCGGTCGCCGGATGCGAAACCAGCAGATGTGCGTCGCCACCGGTCGCCGCCACCGTCCAAATGTCGCCACCCGAAACAAAAGCGATTTCGGAACCGTCAGGAGAAATTGCGGGCTCTGTGAAATAAGGCCGCGACTCCGGAGTTGTCTGTGCGAATGCGCTGGCTGACAGCAACGCAACTAATGAGAGAATCAAGGTAATGTTTCCGACGAATCGCAGGCTGCGACGATTTCGATTATTCATACGAGCAGGGCCTTTCCTGATGAGCGAGCCATAATAACGCGCGGCATACTACAACATTTTCGTTTACGAGCAAGATGGCGCGTCGTTGCCGGCCGCCTTGACCCTCGTCGCAGCGCTTTGCTATAAAAGTCGTTCGCGCGCATCCAGGATTTGTCTTCGGCGCGCATCAGTATTCCGCAGTAGCTCAATGGCAGAGCATTCGGCTGTTAACCGAAGGGTTGTAGGTTCGAGTCCTACCTGCGGAGCCAATCCTACAACGAACTGGGGAGGGTTAACGCCTCCCCTTTTCTTTTGGGCAAACAGAAATGTTCTGCGTATATGTCTTAGAGAAGTGGGTGCCAACCCAACCAAATCAAGCATTACTCGCCGGCACGTAGGCATTGTAGAGTAGGCGGAAGGCCGTAATAAGACGCACGGATCAGAATTGAGGCAAGCAAGCAGTAACAAGCGATTTGAGACTTAGAATCCGTTGACCGCAAGGTCGTGTGGGTTCGACTCCCACCCTCGGCACCATAATCTCACTCGATGGCTGACGACATGGAAACCCTGAATGTCTTAAGCGGCTGGGGAGCGCAGATAGACAAGGTTCAAGCACTCTGCGAACTCGCCGACTAAGCATGGTGGCGGTGTGAGAGCTAACGTTCAAAAGTCGAGACGGCGCTTCCTCGTACGGTACGGAAATGCTCTTCCATGTACGCCGGCTGTGCCACTGCCAGAAACTCGCGGAAGCTCGTAAACCCACGGTTGAGCAATGTCTGATCGATACATTCCGGAGCGACTCCCGAGCGTTGCGCGAACCACCGCTCCAGCCGCTCTACGGACAACGCCTCGGAGAGCCCCGGGATCGAATTGGACATTTCCACTTTGAACCTTAGGACTCGCTGCGACTGCCGTAGCGCCCCATGGAATCGCCCGCGGAGCTTCAACTCGCGCACCAACATATCCTCGTCAGGTACACCAGGACGGATGAGCATTGGGCGAGTCCGTTCTCTGTCGCTTAAACCCGCGCGCGTCGACACCTCGGCCACGATCCGACGGCACGCTGCGTTGCGGCCGCTCGACTGGTTGGGTTCTGACAGGGCGATCACCTGCGACTCCATGCGCCGCTCTTGCAGGGTCGTAACGAGATCATCTTGCGAGAGAAAGTGCTCTTTCAGAAATGCGCGGCGTTCGACTTCCGAGTGCATTTCCTGCCACGGCCGGAACGCCGCAAGGACCGTATCAGCAGGGGCAGGCAAGATGCCCAGATGATGCGCCTGGTCGAGTGCCAGCCATCGCAGTGCCATGCGGCGAAGAAATCGGGGGAACGAGATGGAGAGGAGCTTGTAGAAGGACAGTACCTGCACGTCGGCAACATGTATGCCGTGAGCCGAATCGCCAATGTATTCACGTTGGAGGAGGTGAAAGAAAATAGTTCGGCGCACGCGAACCGGCGTCCGGACCGATCGCGAGCTTGACTCGCTCAGCCGTTGCCCGACGACATGCAGTAGCAAGAGCGCGTCCTCACGTTTGAGATTGGTCGACCCGGTGCGAAGAAAGGAACGAAGTGCATTAAGCTCGTCCGCGTCCAGGCCCTCGGAGCGGGCCATCGACAAAAGCGCGGCGTAGCTACGCTCGGTAAACGGAAGACTCTTGGCGTGCGCGATGAACGCGGCCGCATTGCGCGATGAGATGATGTCCCGATCGCGCGCCTGGAGGAGGTTGTGCCGGATGTTGACCAGCGGCTCCGTCAACGACCGATAGTCGTCAGCCTCGGCGGTGTGCAAGACCGCTACCTCGTCGTCGCCGTCAATCTCGCCTTCCTTGTACATCCGATATATTCTTCCCACGCCCTCCATACCAAACACATCCAACTCGGCGGCGCGCAGCGCGCCCAGACTGGAAGCCCCAAGCACGCGTATGCCACGCTCCATTGCCCAAAGGATCTCCTTGTGCAGGATCGCCGGGACCTTGAAAAAGAGGCCATCGATGATGCCGATGAAGTCCGGCAGATTCCTGTCCAGCCTGAGGATGTCGCCCTGTTGTACTGGGGGCAGGAGCATCACATCGGCATCGAGCGACTCGCAGGCTTCCCGGAACTCGGCCTTCGGCATCGTCGGTCCGATGAAAAAATACGCTCGTAACCTTTCGCTACTCATCCACGCCTCGGAGGATCAATCCTGAGCCCCGGCGCAATGACGAACGCCACCGGGAGGCCGAATTCGGGCCGCCTCAAGTCAACGGCCAAAGGCGACATTCCGGTCACCGAAAGCACTCTGGCGACAAGGTCGCTCAGGGCGCTCTTGAGATCGGTGAGCGGAATTGTAGGCACACTCTCAAACTGTCCGTGGTGCTCGTCGTCGAAGAGCGTCTGGCGGATTGACGCAGTTGATTCATCCGCCAGGTAGCTTCGACGGCGGAGATCATCGCGACTACCTGCTATGTGAGCCAGCCGTGACTGTGCGGACTCGGTGAGCGCGCGCAGCAGTGCAGTCGCGCGATCCGGGTGACATCCCCATCCCAGGTAATGGCTAGCCGACTCGGGATGGTTGATAAGCACCTCGAAGCTGGGTAACCCGGTCGGCCCTGTCATGTCGACGATACGCGTCCGCATCCCTGCCTGCTGAAAACGGACAATCACGTCTTGCGCTGAATCCGACGAGACCGTCGATGGATCAATGCACCGCGTCGGTGATGGGACTGCTCTGGCGCATCGCCACAGAGCATCCCGCTCCACCACCTCGCAGAGCCCGTGGATTAGCGCCTCGATGACGGTGTTGCCACTGGCGAGCCCGTTCGAGCTGGCACGAAAAAGCGGTACGCTGATGCGCTGCTCGACGCAGTAGTCGAGCTCGCACAATTGCCGCGGGACCCAACTCGGCTTCCCTGTTACGAGATCGGTAGCAGCGATCCAATCGACAACCGCGTCGTCAGAAAGGACGCAGGGACGGCCCACCGGTAGCGCGTATGGGTCATAGTCAAGTTCTCGCGGAAGGGACGCCGTCTTTTTCACTACCGGGAGTTCGTATGGGTCATAGTCGATCTCTCGCCGCATTTCGGACAGTGTCGCGAATGTTGGCGGCTGATTGATCTCCTCGGCATGATAGCTCTCGAACGATTCCATCATGGCCGATGCCTGGGCCAACGCTGGGGTTAGCCCCTTACCTTGTGAGACAGAGAGATTCCGAGAATTTGGTCTGATCGCCTGGTAAACTGGTAGACCGATCCAATCGAGTCTGGTGATGTCGGCGACGCGAGTAATTCCCGCACGGGACAGGAGGGGTCGAACGCGATCCAATGTCTCCTCAGGCGGCACGGCGCGGAAGGTTCCGAGCCCGTACCCGATGTCACCGTTTTCGGCTAGAACGGTATCCCAGAGGTCATCGGTGGTGGTCATCGGTCGGGCTCGCCGGCGAGTAGCGCTCGGCCCGTCTCAATCAGGAGCTTCGCTTCTTGCGTTTCCACCGCCCTCCTGGCCGCCTCGCCTAGATGTGGATCGGACATGATATCGCTGCACAAGGCGCAGATATCTCCTTCTCGATATTCTCTATTCAGTTGCGCTCGGTCGTCGGGTTCGAGCCGCTCCGCCACGAAGCGCGGGCCGAAGCATCGGATCGCCTGCAGGAGATTATCTTCGCGGGCGCGGTGCAGGATTTCCGGCAGCGGCTCGCGATGGGTGTTGCCAACGATTAGCGGGCTATGTTTGCATCGCTTTGCGACGGTGGTGTTGCAGCAGGCAAGCACATCGCCGTCCTCAAGGATGACGGGCCGATTGACCAGATCGCAGCGGCCGCTCGGCAGCCCCTCGCTCGTTTGTCTCCAATGCGCCTCTGGGATGAAATCCGCTCGGCCGCCAGTCTCCAGAGTGGTCACGACTACGGGCACTTGGGCCCGCAACTCTTCGCCCAGGCACAACTCGAGCCGATCGACGAACTCGGTCCGACGACCGGCGGGCGTGCAAACATAGATGTCTACCAACAAGTCGCGCGAGAGCGCTACCTGCGCCGCATTTCGCACAATCTCGAGCGACAAAAACGGTTCGTGATAGGCGTCTGTGCTGAGGATTATCTGACTGAGGCCGGCCATCGAGTCCAGCATCACTCCGGCGCGAGCGCTGTGCCGACCCCAGAAGCCGTTCGTGTTGACCGCCACCTGGACTCCGGCGGTAAGGCCGCATCGAGCGATCCTCCGCATCTCGTCCTGGTAGAGGAACGGCTCGCCGCCACTAACATGAATGGCCTCGATAATACCGCTGGATGACAGCGCACTTATGTGGACGAGGACATCTTCAAGAGTCAGAAGGGTGGACTCGTGCGGACCGCTCTCGACACCACAGTGGCCGCAGAGGATGTTGCACTTGTTCGTGATATACAGACTGAGGACGCGATGCATCCGGCTAAACATAGGCTGGACGCGCTTCTTTTCGCAGACGGCCGCGCGCGTGCCCCAAGGTTCCGGGTTAGCCGATTGATCCATGCTACGCTTTCTGCTCCGCACGCTGGTCTGGATTGTTTTCGCCGTCTGGGATGAGGTAGCGATAGGCTTCCGCAGCAAATCTCACCGTGGTCATTCCGGCGAGACAGATTGTTGAGATGTGATCCGCGGTGAGGGGCGCTTCGTCGAACAACGCGTTGAGATCGCGGCAATGATGTGTTTCTCCAGCGTTCGAAACGCACTGCAAGGAAGACCGGACAGCTTGACAAGTTCTTGCAGCCCTTCGATCGTAGGCGGGTAGCCCTCAAGAACCGCGATGTATCCCAGCAGTGCTACTGGGTGATAATGGCGAATCCAGTAATACTGCGAGCCGACCATCGCCGCCACCGCCGGTGGTGGTTGCCGCGCGAGGACTTCGCGCCGGTCTACCCCAAGCACCTCTAGATCTTCCAGCACCCAATCATCGTGATGTCGCTCCTCTGGAATGTGCTGCTCCAGATACCGTTGAAAGTAAGGTGAGAGTGGATCATCGTCCAGGTTCTGGGCGTTCATCAGAGCCTCCTCCATCAAAGGAACGCTAGCCCTGATTATGCCGTGCTGGAGCACGAGATAGTCTTTATAGAGTGCGCCGAACCTCGCGCTCTGCTTCAGCTCCGCAAACGCCTCGATCAGCGCGGGCATGGTAAGGCCGATTCGGTTTCGGATTCTTTCGCTCTTGGTAAGAGCTGTCATGATCTTGTTCGGACAGCGGCCGGCGGCGCTCAGAAAAAACTACAGCCAACGCCCGTGAGCGGCGAACTGACATTGAGTTTCTCGTTGAGCATCGCGAGCATCGTTAACTCATCGTACGAGAGGGGCGAGAGCGCGTCGAGCAGTTGGGCCGGAAGCTGCGCAGCCTCGATGTTAACGGTCGCGAGCGCCCCCAACGCGTCGGCCGAGAACGAGCGTCGAAACGCACTGCTCTCAAGGTGCCGGGCCAGACTTGCCACCACTTCGTCTTTCTCCCCACCCACCTCTGTGCTGTCGATCATTGTCGTTTCCTCCTTCGGGCTCGCTTAAGCCCTGGGATTTGATCGGTTAGATAAATCCATTGACCTGACTATCACCATCTCAATAGTTCTAAGCCGGCACTCAAAATTCCACAGGGGTCTCGTTAAGTCATAAGCGACGAGAGGCAGTCTGCGCGATAGTGGGCCAGGAACGGCACTAACTTACGGGTGCGATTGACGAGCGCCATTTGTTCGCTCTTGTCCATGGGCGCCTCAAGGGAGGCAATCCGAACGTTCTCTGTGACCTCGCCTTCGTTGTGGCAGCCAACAATGACTGTGTCAACGTCCTGCGCCAGAGCGTAGCGCAGTAGGTCCGTGGTGGTCAGTCCCAAAGCAGAGGCGAGCAAAGTGCCTTTCCCGAAAGCCTTCATCCCGACAACTGCCATTCCACGACGCCGCGCCGCGGGTATCACAGTGGAGATGAAGCCTCGGGCCCCCCCTTCGAGCACGTTCACCGGCAAAAGGACGCTCTCGACCGGGAGCGTCTCGACGGCCTTCAAAAGGATCGCGGAATCGTAGTGGCCGGTAACGCCGATGTGGCGCACACGCCCCAACTGCTTAGCCTCAAGGAAAGCTTCGAGTGCCCCCCCAGGCGCACTGATCTCGTTTAGGTCCCCATCGGTACGCACGTCGTGCAGTTGCCAGAGGTCTATTGTTTCGACCTCCAGACTTGCGAGCGTAGCGTCAAGATCCTGCCGGGCGTCCCGCGCATTACGGGCTCCAGATTTGCTCGCGAGGACGACATGATCGAACACCGCGCGATTTGCCTGAAAGTAGCGGCCGTAGTACGACTCAGAGCCCGCATAGGCCCGGGCTGAGTCGAAATACGTGACTCCCAAGTTGCTCGCTCGCCCGATTACCTTTTCGGCCTCGGCATCCTGGTCGAAGGTCCGCAGAATCCCCTCACCACCCAAGCCGAACAGCGCGACCATTCGACCGGTGCTCCCTAAACTACGCACCGGCATAGCGTGTGCCGCCATCATTGTTTTCGTTCAGCCGAGGCCCTTCATCCATCGACATGAGCTGAGGGCCCGAACTCCCACAGGACAGCTCAGAAGAAGTTGCACCCGGTGCCGTCAGCCGCCAAGGGTGCCACCTGCTTTTGAATGCCCGCGAGTGTTGTCAGTTCGTCATAAGAGAGTTCGGATAGCGCATCGAGCATCGGCGCTGGGATTTTGGCAGCATCGATGCCAGACGCTGAGAGCGCACCGAGCGGATTGGACGCAAAAGATCTGCGGAATACCGTGGATTGAAGCCGCTGCGTAAATGCATTCAGAGTTTCGTTTTTCTGTCCAGCCATGGTCTATCTCCTTCAAGGCAAGTGTTGTTTTCAACGTTGAACGGATGGAGATAAGCGATCTTATCTCGGTGGCATATCAGGGGATCACACACCCTGCCCAATGCCGTACATGGTTACGCGGTATGTTACGGTTGGCGAAAGTAAGTTAAATACGCGAGGGTTCGATAGCTGTCCTCTTCACTCATAACTACATAGAAGAAGTGGAAACCGACTATTGAATACTATCGCAACGCAGCAGCATATATCACAGGCAGCTTCCCGTTGCAAGTATTCTTGCATGCCCATGCCGTTTCTTTGGCACACCACCTACGAGGCTTTATGCCGACTCCGGAGTCTTCCAATCAGGCGACCAGTTTGGCTGGATTGCTTGCATACCCTTCGGCGCTAGCTGCCCTATTCCTGAGCCTCAACGCTAATCAATGAAATAATCTCGAGCTTGGGCACTTTGTATCGATCCCCGTTCGCCAAATAGACGTTGCGAAATTGATTCGGGCTAGCTGGCTTGCTAAGGTCGTCGTCATGTCCGAGCGTTCCCCCGACCCAATAGATGAGCAGATACGCGAAACACTCGACTCGCTTTATCGCGTCGATTCGGGACGAATCCTGGCAACTCTGATCCGCCTGCTTGGTGATTTTGATCTTGCCGAGGAGGCGATGCACGAAGCCTTTGCGGCGGCGCTGAGCCTGTGGCCGAAGAGTGGAGTACCCGGCAATCCGCGACCATGGTTGATTTCGACGGCCCGCTTCAAAGCCGTTGATACTCTGCGTCGACGCGCGAAATTTGATGCGTCCCAGGACGAGTTCGCACGACATCTCGAAGCGCAATTGAGTTCGGCGGCCAATTCCGAAAGTTCCATTGAAGAGGACAGCGTTGAGGACAGCTTTGAAGATGATCGGCTGCGCCTGATTTTTACCTGCTGTCATCCATTGCTACCGCCGGAAGCGCGCGTTGCGCTCACCTTGCGTGAGGTGTGCGGTCTGACCACCGAGGAGATCGCAAAAGCCTTCCTCATCACTCCGCGTACGCTGGCGCAACGCATTGTGCGCGCCAAGGCAAAAATTCGCGAGACACCGATTCCGTACGAAGTGCCGCCACCCGAGAAATTGCCGGAGCGACTGGGTGCCGTGCTCCACGTCATATATCTCGTCTTTAACGAGGGTTACTCGGCTGCGGCCGGAGCGGAGGTAACGCGGGCCGAGCTAACCGGCGAAGCGATTCGACTGGGCCGGTTGCTGACCGAACTCCAACCAGAGCCTGAAGTGATCGGGCTGCTTGCCTTGATGTTGTTACAGGAATCGCGTCGCGCCGCGAGAACCTCTCAGACCGGAGAGCTAATTTTGCTGGAACACCAGGACCGCTCGCTCTGGAATCGAGAGCAGATCGCCGAAGGGTTGGCATTGCTGGAGAGAGCCCTGAAGTCCCAACGCTTCGGCCCTTACACACTGCAAGCTGCGATTGCGGCCGTTCACGCGGAGGCGGAATCGATCGCTGCGACCGACTGGCGGCAGATTGTTGTGCTTTACGACCGATTGCTACGAATTCAGCCTTCGCCAGTTGTACTGCTGAATCGGGCCGTGGCAATTGCAATGCGCGATGGTCCAGAGGCCGGTCTGACGCATATCGACGCGTTGTTGGAACATGGCGAATTGGCAAATTATTACCTCGCGCATTCAGCCCGTGCAGATATGTACCGCAGGCTTGGCAGGACAGCTGAGGCCCGGTCCTCTTATGAGAAAGCTCTGGCGCTGACCCAACAGGAACCAGAGCGGCAATTCCTCGCGAGGCGGCTCGAGGAATTGAAATAAAGCTCGAGGAATTGAAAAACAGTTCGCCTCGGGCGCACTCACCGGTCGAGTCTTACCCGAAGGCGCCGCGCACGTTCGCGAAATGCGTCCTCGCCGCCTTCAAGAATATCGCACACCGCTTTGCGAGTGTCGCCGTCTTCTAGGCCACTAGCGACATAGCTAATTGGAGTAGACCTCCCGTCGGGTTTGAGCCGGCACTCGCGATTATGACTTGATCTGCGTCCGTGTTAATCACGAGGTTAGAAGATTGAAAAGGGGTCAGGCCTGCAATTTGTGTGATTCTCAACTTGCAGACCTGACCCCAAGACTTCACGGGTGGTCACCTAGGCAACCTGGTGCGCGAGAGCCTTCTTGTAAATTACGTTGGTCTGGCGCGCGAGATCGTTCTGATGACTAAGACTACGCTGATTGACAAGATCATCCTGGTTGTCCGAGCGGCCTTGATGGATCGCGTTGCATGACGCTAAAGACAAAGCAAAGGCCAGAACAATCATTAAAAGCGTCAGCAACATTGCTGGGGTGAAAACCTTCGCCACTTTCTCGCGGGCACGGGAAAATACTTTCCGTTCCCTTACACTGCTGCCATTTTCGTCATGATTCTTGATGTAATCACGCTCGTCGGAACCGGAAATTCCCGCAGCTTGCGCGAATTCATTAAAAACCGATGCGGGGAGACCCTCAATATCCAGGCGTCGGAGTGTTTCCTTGCGAAGCATCGTGCTTTCTCTTGGAGTTAATTTAGCCTCTTCACACATCGGTGGAAGGGTTTGACACACAGCGAATAGGCGCTTCACGGAGTCCTGAGAGAGGTCCGGCGGGCCGACTTTGGCGAGGATCTCAGCCTGGCGCCTCTGCCGAATCTCAGCCTGTCTCCTCTGCGTATCCCCTAAATTGCGAGCTTCCGATCGAATCGGTTCACGAATTTTGAAATTCGCTCTGAGAAAATCTGCCGCTTCCTTCGGTGAATCTTTGGCAAATGCTCCGTCGGCATCGATCTCGCGCATCTGCTGGCAGAGGTTGAGCCGCATCTCTTGTTCGATGTCCTTGCGATCGATTGAGACACCATAAAAGCGTGGCCATCGCGCGGATTCGCGCTTGATCGCTGGCTCAATTTCAGCAAAGAATTCCTCTTGCTGAGCGGGTTCACCAGTCCAGCATGCCTGAAGATTGTTAGTCTCGCTTTTCATTATTCCACCCCCATATCTTCCAGAAGATCCCTAACGGCCGGCAGGTCGGTCATGTCATGGAGTTCACGCTCGAACTCCATACACTTAGCAATGGCGTCCCGATCATCCTTAAAGTTGGCAGCCTGTCGAAGGTTGCTGAAGATCTTGTCCGCCTGCTCCTTAAAACCTGCGTGGTAAGCAGTGATGCCCAAGACCAGATAGTTGATACTGTTGGATGGCCAGAGTTCCACAGAGAGTTGCGCGAATGGCAAACCTTCTGCGGCGCGTCCCATCCGCCAGAGTTGGTCGGCGATGTTACTAGCCGACACTGATTTGCGCCGGTTCTTTTCGGTATCGTTTCCATCTGCCGCGGACGGTTCCTCATTGGCGTACCGAAATCCGGCGAGTTCGGCTTGCAAAGCCGAATTAAGGTCGCCCCGGGCCAGGTTCCATCCCCCGCGCATTTTGCCGGCTAGCCAACCAGGATTCGGCGTATTGCTGCATTCAGTAGACTCGAACTCATCAAGCAACTGCGGCACGAGCACCTCCAGCTCTCCAACCGTTTGCGTATCACCTGACGCCCGAGCCTCGTGCATCTCGTTGAAGTACGCTAAGAGTCTTTCATGAAGCGGCCCCACCTTCAGCCCGATGGTATTGACCTCATATGATGCTTTAGCCATGACAGTTCCAGGTCCTTTCATAATCTTGTTCCCCCTTCACCCATAAAAGGCGGGCCTCACGGTCGCGGTGTGACAACTACCGTGACTTTTTTTTCGATTCTGAAATCGAGTCTTCTTTAGTGGCGATCTCAATGCCACCAAGCTTTGCACGAATCCCTCTACCTAGCGCTACTATAGCAACAAGCGTGAGGGCAAAAACGACAACAATCGCCAGGTTTTCCATGATGTTCTCCTGCGGGGCATCAAATTTTTCATCTCGCCCCTCCAATCACAAAAGGGGTAGTAGGGGCTGCATATGTGACTCTGATGTTCTGGCGCCACTGGATCCAAATGCTGACCGAAACAATTGGAACAATTGGGGTCAGGCCTGCGATTCTTGCAATTCTGAATTACGAGATCGTTTTGATCCGGAATCGTTGGAGGGCATACACAGAATCGCAAGAATCGCAGGCCTGACCCCGGCTGCCTAGTGCTGAAACCGTCGAAGAGCAGAAGGACGGTATTGGCGAAGAATCCGACGTGATTTCCGGTCTAACTCGAATCGACACATTGGTCCTGAAGATTTCGTGTGAACTCGCGTTCAAAACTGGTCATTCAGATCTCATTGAAACAAAGAAGATCCTAGAGGCAATGAATCAGATCGGGATTGCAGAAGCGGAAATCTGCGAGTCGCTCGAATTACTACAAGAACGCGGATACATTGACGCTCATCGCGTCGTGGGAGGCCGGCCATTTCAGGTTTATTCGTTGGAGCCGCGAGGATTTCACGAATATGCGTTGGTATTCATCCCAGACTACAACAGATTGATCGAGCGTGGTAATACACGCAATTGCTTTCAATGAATTGGAGGACAACTTTTCAATTTCTGAGGCACTGAATCGTCCGGTTCTGCTTATCAATTTTATACTAGACCTCTTGGAAAATAGAGGGTTTGTGACTCAGTCTAAGCGACTCGGAGGGAAGTCGGTTATTTCAAAAGTCAGCGTCGAGATGAAAAGAATTGCGCGTGAGATCGCTGCTAGAGAAAAAGAAACTGTTGCAAACCAACGTTCAGAGGACTCACAAGTCATCGTGGTTCCTGTCATCGAGTCTCATCGAACCTCCGCCGACAATGCAGGTGAAATTGACTACTACGCATTCAGGGTCAGTTTGCGAAATGTTAGTTCAAAAACGATTCGTAATTTTCGGCTTGAAGTAGAAGTTCCAAACGCTTATGCCGACCCAACGCACCAAGGCTCTATTGCCGAGAACGTTCGACGCGTCGGCGGGAATAGCACGCGTTATCGTCACACTCAGGATCAGTTTCCTGGGTTCGTGCTTTATCCTAGCGACGTCTCGCCAATCCTTATGAACACAAACTACCAAATGCGGTTCGATCAATATGAGAAGGCTACTGGTGAAATCAGGGTATCCGTTTATGTCGATGATGAGTTAGCAGGACAAGCAGAGTATTCGATCAGAGATAACCGGAATAAGGATCGCATGGTGCAGCTCGGAATAGACCAGCCAGCCGGAAACTCGCTAACAGAAAAACAGCTGCAAGACATCCGCTCCGCTTACTTTCGCTTCGGTCAGGCTCGCTGCCCAAAGGACCAAGCGGGATTGAGAGTTACTGAGCTTGAGAGCGATGAACAGGTTATGCCTCAGTTAATAGTGACATGTCCCTTGTGTGGACTAAACGAGAGGATCGACGGCGGAGCCAACCAATGATTGAGTAGGATGATCGAAAAATCTAAAAGGGATTCGGGTGGCATTTATTACGTTCGCGACTCCCATCTTTCCGGGTCTCGACGCGAGTGGAAGACGGCGATGACCTCGACCTCATCCGACGCAACCTCAAAAAAAATTGCGAACGGAAATCGGCGGACGACACGGCGTCTCAAACTTCTGTAAACATTCGGATACTGATGGGGATTAGCGACGATTCGCAAGAGCGCATCATCGATACTCTTCATGAATTCAAGATCCAAGTCTTCGCGCTGGTGAGCGTACCATTCGCGCGCCTCAGCGAGTTCGGTATCGGCCTCGGGAGTGAACCGAATGATCATCGGCGGTTAACGGGAATTCATGAATTCAGCTTTTATCTCTTCCCAAGTCCGTCCCTGGCCAGGGTTTGCTCTCGACGATTCCAAACGAAGATCAAGTTCCCGTTTCTGCACATCAGTCAACTCGAACGCCTGATTTTCCTCGGCGATGGTGTCCCAAATTTCTTCGACCAGAGTAATTCGATCAGGAATGCTGAGCTTGCGGGCAGCTTCAGTCAATTGATTCTGCATGGGCCGATTATACCAGAGGGGATTGAAATAAGTTCGCGCCGTTGGCGCTTCATTTGATTTAATCACCGTTTACCCAGACCGTTAGTTTGGGCTATTGCATTGCGCGCCTTTGGCGCTTATGGCGCGGAAGAAGAAAAAATGTTTGGACGCTTTGTCGAATTCCGTCCGGCCGTTCGACTATATGGTGAAGGCAGGGCAACCGGCCCGCCCAAAGACTAAAAATAAAGACCGTTACAGGAGAAAAGAAAAAGCCATGCCACAGTATCTGGTTGCTAACTACCTCCCCGACGACTTCGACCCGTCGGCCGTAACCGAAGCGATGATCGAAGAGATCCACGCGCTCAACCGCGAAATGATTGCTGCCGGCGTGAGGAAGTTCGCTTGCGGAATTTCCCCGGCCAGCAACGCAAAGACGCTGCGGAAGCAACCTGCTGGTACGGTGCTCGTCACCGATGGGCCATACACCGAGACCAAGGAGCACATGGGCGGTTTCTGGATACTGGAATGCGCTGATATCGACGAGGCGCTGGCATGGGCGAAGAAGGGTGCCATCGCCTGCGATGTGGCCGGCGAGGTGCGCGAACTTCTATTCTTCCCGGACCCGCAGGGAGCAACGGAATAGTCTGGCCGCATCGCGCTGGCGTGAGGGCGCAAGGCGGTGTTCGGGTTTAATGGAGGCAGCCCGACGGGCTGCAAGAAAGTAGCCGGTGGTCGCAGCGCAGCGGAGACCACCGGAAAGGTCGAATAATTATTAGGCACCCTGAAGGGGTGCAAGACATTGCTCGCTGAATAATGAGTGAAGAGATTGGGAAATCGGAGGCACTATCGTCGGCCGCTCTGGCACCCCTTCGGGGTGCGATCCCAACTGCATCGGCTACCGGTGGTCTGCGCTGCGCTCCGACCACCGGCTACTCTCTCGCAACCCTTCGGGTTGCACTTGAATTCTCGAAAATCGGATAGGACTCGAAGGAACGAAATCATGAGAAACATTACCGTACTTGAACACATTACCCTTGATGGTGTCATACAAGCAGGGGGCGGGCCGAACGAGGATACGAGTGGCGGCTTTGCGTATGGCGGATGGTGTGCGCCCTTTGACGACGACGCAATCGGAGCGGCCATGAAAAAGATGTTGGATATGCCGGTCGATCTGTTACTGGGGCGCAAAACTTTTGATATTTGGGCGGCGTTTTGGCCGCAGCATGGCGACATCTGGCCCAACGTCAACACGGCCACTAAATACGTCGCCTCGAACACGATGACTTCTCACGAATGGCAGCCCTCCGTGTTCTTAAACGGAGACGTTGCGAAAAAGGTCGCCGAACTCAAGCAAGGGCCGGGCCCAGATCTGCACATTTGGGGAAGCGGTAAACTGCTCCAGACGCTTATGAAGCATGATCTGGTCGATAATTTCTGGTTGATGATCTATCCGATAACTTTGGGCGAGGGGAAACGTTTGTTTGCCGAGGGCACGATCCCGGCCGCGTTCAAGATGACGGAAAGCATTGTCGGTTCGACTGGCGTTATTCTCGTGAACTACGAACGTGCCGGTGCTGTCCAAACCGGAACAATCGCGCAATAACAACTTGGGGTCGCTGTCGATTTTCGGTCTCCCAAACGACTGATAGTCCGCGGAGCGGGCGGCAGCCGAATCATCTGGACGAATGTTAAGTTCTGGCCGCTGCTTCGCAGCTCCGGGCAATTAACAGGCCGCAATTTCTTTCACACCAAATCATCAACTCGTTTTCCTATTACTGAAGGTGAATCTTCCGCTTTTGCCGGCCGTGAAAGAGTTCGATGGAACAACAGCGCGACTCCGATCGAAGACCAGAATACATCGCGCGCTTTGCGTATGATTGCCAGCGTAACGCCGGTGGTTTCAGTAAATGCGAGTATCCTGGAAACACTGCCAGTACCGAATTCGTCGACACCCATCCGCAGCGGAACAAATTTGAACGCGATGTTAATTACGCGATTAACTGACTCAAGAATGAACGCCGTCAGGAAGCTTGGGCGATGAGCCGCGCTGATAAACATGAGCGTGACGTATACCTCGCTGACTCCGGCCAGATGAAAACAGGCTTCGAGCAAGAGGATCGGAATGAATCGTGACCGATTGTGTTTTGCAAACTCGTAAACCCGATCTTCCAGTAAGCACGCTTTGTCGATGGCGGTCCAATTGAGGCTGCGCCGGCGAATCAATTTATCCAGTCCCCGGACAACTCTCAGTTCCGTCCGCAAAAAAAAGAAACCCACACCTAAGATAAGCACAATAACGCCGAGAGTGATTAAGGTAATGATCCTCAGACCCTTTGGCAGTGTGAACTCCAGCAGCAGGGCGACGGCGCCCGAGAAAATGAAAACACCAACCGAGAAGCTATAAAAGATATTTTCAATAGCGATCGCGGAAAGACCAGACATTAGGGGTACTCGCTCGCGTATGAGAAGCGGCTTGGCCGGTTCTGCAATCGCCACACTCGCAAAGGGAACAAGATTGCCAATCGCGTCGCCCATCACGCGAGCCCTAAAAGCATCCCAGAAGCGAAGGTCCCCCGGACTGTCCATGCAAAGTATCCACGCGAAGGAACGCGCCACCTGTCGAACGCTGGAAATGGCTATGATGATCAGGAAGCCCATTCCCAATAGTCTGATCTGGCCGGCAATGGCGTTGAGACCGGACCTCTTGACGAAATATACGAAAAGACCGGCGCCCAGAAGGGCGGCGATCACGCCGACAGGACGAATGCTCCGGCCGCTGAATTTGTCTGCAACTCTTTTCATTCCGGAACTGACACCCCGACAGACCAGATCACGACACTCTTCAAATCATCAGATATGCATATGCATTCCGACTCGATAGCTGACTGCCACCCAGAACAAAGCCCAGGCGAATCCGCTAATCAGATTTAGCAAGCTATATTTTTTCGCCGGCACGCCGGCAGTCGCACAGACCAAAGGAATTGTGATTCGCAATCCGGCTGCAAACCTGGACAACAATATCGCCACCGTACTGTGTCGCAGAACGAAGTCGCGTACTTTCGGATACCATTTTTTCAGTCGCTTAGATTTGTTAATGGCGCGTTGGGCCCTCTGATGCGCCGCATAAAAGTAGATCTGGTCCCCGGCCGAACCACCGATAGCAGCCGCCAGAACCGTCAAGCGCCAATCCAAATATCCAGCCCCGCAGAGCGCGCCGGCGGTAATTAGAACTGCTTCGCCCTCCCAGAAGGCGGCGAAAAGAATCGCAAAATATCCCCAGCGCGAAAGAAATCTGACGGCCATGTTTTTATCCAACGATCCAGACAGATCATCGGCGACAAGAGTCGCAACGAGCGAGAGGTTTATCAGTAAGCCGTAAATGATTCGCACAACGGTTAATTAGTTAGTCCGGCTTTTTCTTTCCGGGCGACCAACTCTGCTTCTGATGTTGAAGCCCGAACCTTTTTGTCGAAAGGCGCCAGGCCGGCACCAACTTCCAGGACGACCTTTAGCACGCGTTCAACGTCGGAAGTTCTGAGTCGCGAATAGACCGGAAGCTGCAGCGCTGCCGCGGTCTGCTCGGCTTGTGAGCAGTCCGCCGCAAATTGTTCAAAAAGCGGTAGCGCAGAGCAGACATCTACGTGTGTAATTTCGAAATCGACGCCGCGTCGAATTGCGCGACGCCTGGCACGGCGTGGATCAGAGACATAAATACAATATTGGTAATAGGTGTGTTCGGCTTCGGGAATCTTCCGGGGTGTTTTGATCGATGCACAACCGGCCAGGCCGCGGGCGTAAATCTCGGCGTGTGCGCGCGCGCGCTCGTTGAATTCATCGAGTCGTTCGAGGGCTCGTAGCCCGATGATTGCCTGGGCGTTCGAGTAACGCCGTCGATAGGCGCGCGGAAAGTGCTCTAGTGGCCGAATGCGCTCCCAAAAATACTTCGACAAATCATGGTCGCTGAAGAGAGAAGCCGCCGAGCCAATCGGATATCCCCACCAGGCGAATCCTTTGGGACTGACCAGCGATCTCGCGGCAACTCCGGCACCGAAGCGCTTAACCAACTCACTGGTAGTCTGCGGCGGCTCAGCCTCAGCTTGCGCGCGCACCTTTGCGGCGATCGTCGAATCGTTTGTTAAGGCCATGCCGCCTCCGTACGTATTGATTCCCTTTAGCATTTGAAAACTAAAGAAGGCGGCATTCCCGAACGTCCCTACCCGGCGACCGCGATATCGCGCGCCGGCCGCCTGCGCACAGTCTTCGACGACTGTCAGTTTGTGTTTCTCAGCGATGCGCATTACTTCGGTCATCCGGCATGGTTGACCGTAAAGGTGAGTGGGCACGATCACTCTGGTGTGCCTGGTGATAGCGGCTTCAACGCGCGCCGGATCGAGATTGAAGGTTTCTGCATCGACGTCCACGAAGACTGGTTTAAGACCGGCGCGTCTCGCAATTTCCGGAACGACCCAGAACGTCAAAGCGGGAAAAATTATTTCGCTTCCCGGCGGAAGATCGAGCGCCCGCAGAATGTAATAGAAAGCCATCCGCCCAAACGAGGCAGTGACGGCGTGGTCCATGCCATGAAATTCGGCAAAGCGATTCTCGAATTCCTTTATGGCCGGGCCTTCGACAGCTTCGCCGCGGCGGAAAGCCGCTACGATTTTTTTCTCGTCACCCGGAATCGTACGTACTCCGTACCGGGCAATTGCACGCATCATGCGGCTGCCACCTTTCTTTTCTCGAGCCACGGCCGGTCGAAATACTCTTGCCACTGCCATGACCAGGCGTCCATTTTCTTCAAGACCGGCAGGTGCGCGTATCTGTGCAGGCCCGCAAAATTCAGAAGATTAGACGGTCGCAAAAAGAAACGCGAATAACACATCCCCAGCATCAGACGTGCGCGCCGCGGGGTCAGCGCCGGATGGCGAAAGTTCAAGGTGTAGCCGTCGAAGTGTTCCCAATCATCGTCATCAATCAAAGACATAAGCTGTTTGAACTGAGGAGTGCCGGGATACGGAGTCAGGATCTTGAAGTTAGCGAAGGTCGAATCCAAATCGACCGCGAATCGGATCAACTCGTCGATACTTTCTTCCGTATCCTGAAGAAAACCGATCACATAAAAGGCGGTCGTTGTGACTCCCAACTTCCAACAGAGCTTGATCATTCGACGCATGTGCTCGTACGGGATAAAACGCCGGGCGACCTTTTTAAGGACCAGAGGATCTGGCGATTCGACACCGAAGTTGATCGCTCGCAAGCCCGACGCATGCATCTCGCGAATCAACTGCTCATCGAGATCGTCCATGCGCGTCTCGCATTCATAGGTGAGATTCAAGCCACGGGCTTGAATCCCCTCCGCAATGCGCAAACACCGTTCCCGATCGAGCGTGTAAAGCGGATCGCGGATGACTATGTGCAAACGTTCATAGAACTCACATAGCTGTGCCAATTCAGCGAGCACGTTGTCATCCGAACGGGCGCGAAACTCGGCCGTGATCCGGTGCGGGCAATAAGTGCACTTCTCCGGACAGCTGCGGCTGGTGAGCATCGGCAGCGCGCGCGTCAAACCAAGTGTCCGGCGGTTCGTATATCCGAACCCGCGCGGCTTCACGAGGTCCCAATGCGGAAACGGGAGGGAATCAAGATCGTCAATCGCCGGGCTTGGCAACAGACCTTTTGGATCCTCGCCGGCGGCAATTCTGATCGCTGCAGCTTCGGGCTCGCCGGTGACTATGAAATCACCAAACCGCTCAAACAATTGCGGCAGATGCGTTGCCGGCGCGCCCACAAACCCGACCCTGGTTCCTCGCTTGCGAAGAGCATCGGCCCATTCGCGTTCATGACGATAATCGACCAGGGACGTCAAGACGATCGCCAGGTCTCCTTCAATAATCTCGTCGCTACGAGTGACGACTACCTCATGGCCCGATCCGGCAAATATCGACGCGAGATATCCGATATGAATGCTCGGCAGGTTCTGAAGCACCCGCCGCAGATTCTTTTCAAATCGCGTGGTAAATGAATGGCCCTGAAACCGAGAGCCGTATCCGCCGGCGACGGTGTCTTTGTTTACATAGCCGCCGCGACCTTTCAAATCAGCAAGAATTATTCGTGACAAGATCAACCCCCCTGAAATCATCCGTGCACATGCAGGAACGGCGGTGAACGCAACGTCGGAGTGGGATTTCCGAAACGAATGCAAACAATGGTTCGCGACGATCCGATCGTCGGTCCAATCCGCGCAAGTGTCTCGTTAGGTTTTTACGAAGGGATTGATGGTGGACCACGCTCACGAACGTGCGTGATAATCGCCAGCCGATCGGCCACTCGCTCGGCCGTCGCGACAAAATGTTTTTGAATCGTCGGAGCGTGAAACAGGGTCTCTGCGGCAAGGCCGATGTCCGAGAAATGTGGTGAAACTAAAGACGAACTCTTGCGGTGCTTCTTTACTGAACGCTTACCTGGGAAATCGCTGGTATTAAATAATTCGTCGAGTTCGGAAGAGTAAGGTGTGTTATCGCTAGCCTCGGCAAAATTGCCCTGGCCCCCGTTTATCCAAACAACCGCATGGTTTCGATCCGTGCTTCCAACCCAGATGAGGTCGACGTCACCGTCGCGGTCTATATCGGTCGCGACAAGGTTCCCAGCGTCATCACTCAAGGTAGTAAAGCTGAGTTCCTTGCTTGGCCGACTGCCGAACTTGATGCTTATCGTCTTGTCGAAGCCATTCGACTCAAGGGTTACGAGGTTCGCTTTGTGGTGGGTGTCGGATCCAAACGGGACGGCCGAGATCACCGGCGAATGCGGTTCGTGAGCGTGATGTCTCTGAGGGTGCGCGCGCGAAACGCACGAAAGCACAAACAACGCAATCAGCAGCCTGGCGGCCGCCTTCGTCAGATTATTTCGTTCGTGCACGGCGAGCGAATTCTAACATAAATCTCCTGATGGTTGTCGGTACGGCAGCGGTCGTTAGGGCGCGCTTGGTTGTTGCCCAAACCATCCTGGCGAGGACATCGTCGAAGTTTGTGCAAAGACCGCATAAACTCACGATGCCCTCACGATTGAGATTCATAATCAGAAGAAATCTTCTTGATTTGGCCGGCTGACTTTGATGACTTTCAACGAGCTGCGAAGCAGCGGTCAGAGTTTAAGTCCAAGGCGAGGCTTTGCGAGTCTTGGGTTAACGTTGTAATAAGTTTGTTTGGAGCCGCGGAGCGGCGACCCACTTATTAAGATAGACGCGGTCGCCGCTCCGCAGCTCGGGACAATTGTTTCGACGCAACCCAAGGCTCGCAGAGCCTCGCCCTGGGCTTAGCTCTGCCCGCTGCTTCGCAGCTCTCTGGAGAATCGCAGAATCGCAGGCCTGCCCCCGATCTACTGTCTAGATTCTCCAATACTATTCGCAGTCAATTCGGGTACCGGAATTACCCCTTACCCTGTTCAGCGTGGCAGTTTCAAGCGGCAAATTTGCCACGCATAAACTCAGAGATGAAAGACAGGACGAAATGATCGATGCGAGGTTTGCTCTATGTGTCTTTTCGCACAGACGCTCTCGAGGAAACAAGATATTTTGCGAGGCGCGAATTAGTTAAGGCCTCGCGAAATTCAAACTGATCGAAATGACAATCGGCACCATCGACAAATCACAACGCAGAGCAGCGAAAGTTGTGGGATTCTCTTATCTGTTTGCGCTGCCGCCGGCGATCTTCGCCGAGTTCTATGTGCTCGGCAAACTACTTGTCTACAACAACGCCGTGGACACCGCTCGTAATATCATGGCGCACGAGAGACTCTTTCGCCTGGGCACCGCCAGCAACCTCACCGTTTTCGCGATCGACATAGTGCTAATCACAGCTCTTTACGCGGTGCTCAAGTCAGTCAATCGGAACCTGGCCTTGCTCGCCGCGTTCTGGGGACTGATCGAGACGGCGATTTTTGTTGTCATGCTGCTCAATGACCTCGAGGCTCTGCGCCTATTGAGCGGCGCAGATTACTTGCGAGTATTTGAGCCGGATCGATTGCAAGCATTGGCGCGGGTTTCGATGAGCGGTCACGGCGCCGGATATGGCGTGGGCCTGGTGTTTGCCGGACTTCGAAGCACGCTGTTTTGTTATTTGTGGTTCAAGTCGAGTTATATCCCAAGAGCATTGGCGGCATGGGGAATGTTGGCGTCCATTCTCATGGGAGCATGCGCCTTCTTGTTCATCATTTTTCCCGAGCTTGCGAAGGTCATCCCCGTCGGGATTTATGGAGGTCCTATCTTCTTCTTCGAACTGACAATGGGCTTTTGGCTCCTGCTAAGGGGATTGCGACCTTCCGGAGCTGCACCCGATCGAGGGTCAGCACAGGCGAGCGCCGCGGCGCGATGACATTGGCGTTCACGAGAGCGGCGAGGAGTTGATGTGACACGCACCACAAACGCAAGAATCGCCGGATTCACATACCTCTTCTACGCGGCGATCGGTATCTGCATCGAGCTGCTGATGCACCGCGCGAGAAGCGTCGACGGTGATTCCGCCGCCAAACTCGCCCGCATCGGTGAGTACGCGACAAACGTGCGGTTGAGCATCCTGATCGTGCTGCTCGAATGCTTCTCTGCCCTCGTGCTGGCCGTGACGCTTTACGGGATCACGCGCGTCCAGGATCATGAGCTGGCAATGCTGGCTCTGGTCTGTCGCGTTGCTGAAGCCGTGCTCGGTACGCTCAACATCCCGAACTACCTGGGACTCCTGTGGCTGGCGAAGGCCGGGGTCGCGACGGGTCTCCCGGACATCCCTACCACGAACGCACTGGGGACGTTTCTGCTGATGCCGGTCCCGAGCGTCCCAGTCGGTTCAATCTTCTTTGCCGTGGGGAGTACGATCTTTTCCTGGCTCCTCCTGCGCGGACGGATGGTGCCCGTCTCAATCGCCTGGCTGGGCGTGTTGGCGTCGGGCCTGCTCGTGGTGTTACTCCCTCTGCAGCTCGCCGGTTTCTCCACTGGGCCGTTGACCGGATACTACCAGTGGCTGCCGGCGCTCATATTCCAAATTGTGCTCGCGCTGTGGCTGCTCATCAAAGGTGTCGCCACACCGGTTTCCCGATATCCAGTTGAGTGCTGACACCACAGTGTCAGAAATAAAGACACCTGAGGTCAGGCTTGCGATTGCGCCATTCTGTTGCCCTTTGATCTGGCCGGCTCATTTCGACAACTTTCAACCAGCTGCGAAGCAGCGGTCAGAGTTAAGCCCAAGGCGAGGCTTTGCGAGTCTTGGGTTAACGTTGTAATGAATTTGTTTGGAGCCGCGGAGCGGCGATATGGAGATGGATGTGGTCGCCGCTCCGCCGGCTCCGGACAATTGTTTTGACGCAACAACCCAAGGCTCGCAGAGCCTCGCCTTGGGCTTAACTCTAGCGCTGCTTCGCAGCTCGTTGGAGAATCGCCCGCAAACTCCACCCTTCTCCCGATGTGAGAAGGGAGAAAGAGTAATCAGTAACCGATGTTGATCCATTGATTCAATTCTGAAGCGCCATCTCCGCTTGCGCATCAAGAACTTCTCGGACCTTACGAGAGAGCGCGTTGGGCGTGAAAGGCTTTTCCAGAAAGGCGACGCCTTCATCGAGTACGCCGTGATGCACAATCGCCTCGTCCGTATAACCGGACATATATAGCACTTTCAATAGTGGGAAGGATTTCTCCATCCTCACAGCGAGATCGGGTCCGTTCATTTCCGGCATTACGACATCGGTAACCATCAAGTGTATTGGCCCGGCAAAATCTTTCGCGACAGCCAGCGCTTCCTGTCCGCGACTCGCTTCCAGCACCTCGTAGCCACCCATCAGCAGAATCTCTTTCGCCGTTCCTCGCACCATGTCGTCATCTTCCACCAGCAGCACGGTCTCTGATCCGCGTGGCAATTCGCGCGGTTCCGGAGACAGCCTGGGAACTTCTGCCTCTTGCGCAAGAGAGGGCAAATAGACTTTGAACGTCGTGCCGCGCCCGACTTCGCTATAAACCCAGATATGCCCACCTGTCTGTTTGACGATGCCGTACACAGTTGACAGACCCAGACCGGTGCCCTTCCCGGCGGCCTTGGTGGTGTAGAAGGGTTCGAAGATTCGGTCTTTGGTTGCCACACTCATACCCTCGCCCGTATCGCTCACTGCGAGCATGACATAACTCCCGGGCCGCACCTCGTTGTGTGTTCGCGCGTACTCTTCATCCAGATCGACGTTGGCCGTCTGAATGGTCAGCTTGCCACCCTTCGGCATGGCATCACGTGCATTGACGGCGAGATTCATTAATATTTGTTCGACCTGCCCGGGGTCCGCCAGGACACTGCCCAGCGCCGGTTCGAGCACGGTCAGGAGATCCACGTCTTCGCCGATGAGCCGCTTAAGCATCTTGTCGATGTTCGCCACGATTGTGTTGAGCTTGATCACCTCGGGTTGCAGTATCTGCTTGCGACTAAAGGCCAGCAGCTGACTCGTGAGAGCGGCGGCGCGGTCGCCGGCGTCCTTGATGCTGATCAGGTACCGTCGCAACGAACTGGCGGCGTCGAGCTTTCTGAGGGCCAACTCGCTTGATCCATTAATTACTGTCAGCAAGTTATTGAAGTCGTGGGCGACGCCACCGGCCAGGCGGCCGACGGCTTCCATCTTCTGTGCCTGTCTGAGTTGCTCCTGATTTAAACGTTCTCGCTCGAAGAGCGCAAGGTTTTCGACAGCAAACGCGGTGAGCCACAACATGCTCGAAAGCATCTGCTGGTCCTCTTTTGAATACGGCAGGTCGCCCAGTCGGGCGCCCAGCGAGATGATTGTTTGCAATTGACCGTTCATCGCGATGGGTAACAGCAAGACAGTGCGCACTGTTTGCAACGCTGCGTGCTCTGCGCCACGAGTTTCCCTGAGACGTGCATGTATCCACGATTGCGGGTCGGGAAAATCAACCGCCAGCGGCCGATTCGACTTAGACATCAACTCCACCGTCAAGGCGTCTTTCTTCAGCGAGAGCAGGCCGAGCTTCTCTTGATCGAACGGCTTGGCCATTCCTGCCTCGCGGTGGGTCAGCGAAAGCATGCACACGTAATCTCCGCTCGCCGGATCGAGTCGCCAGGCCGTTACGTTTTCGGCGTGCAGGGTGTCCTGAATTCTGGCAGCGACTAGTTGCAGCAATTCCGGGAGTTCATGGACCTGGACCAACGCCTGGCCCAGTTCGGAAAGAATCTGCTTATCATCGTAGGCGCCGCGAAAGAAGCGTCTGTCAATCAGAGGAGTAAGCCGGCGATGGGCCAAACGGATCAATTGAATCAAGGTAATCGCGGCGCCAATTTCTACTAAGAGATGAGTCCTCTCACCCAGTCGGGCCAGGGCGGCAGCTCGTTCGTTGGTCAGCAGCAGATGTAGAGAGACGTATGCGAGCAAACCTGTGATTACCAGGAACCCGCGCCTCACGATCAAGTAGCGCACGCCACGCCTGATGATCACGCTGACCGGAATTATCTGGTAGCGGGCGATTGCATACGACAGCGAGAACGGCAACAACAGCAACGCCGTCATCGCAAAGAGGAAATACCATTTGGCGATTTCGCCATTGAGATGGACCATTCTTGCAAAAGCCGGAAAGAGGTTGCGCAGCATGAAAGGCAAGCCGCCGACCAGGAAGCCGGCCAGGATGACGCGCACTTTGCGCCGCTCGAGCTCTCCGGCTCGTCTATAACTGAACAGCAGCAGCAACAAGCCCGCACCAAAATAGCCAATGCTCCCATATTCAAAAATGGCGCCGAGCACCGGGTGGTTCACGTCGAGGACGAGCTGCCGATCAGGTGCGAAGGCCCAAAAATAATAGTTTAGAAGGACATACGGAATCAGCGCCAGATAAGGCAGATAGACGAGGTAGCTCAGGCCTCGAATCCGCTTCAGCAACGGCGAAGGCGTGGGAAACTTCAGAAAGAAGTGTAAGAAGGCCGGAATGGATAAGGTAGAAGCCACACACCACCGACAACGAAGGTCCAAAGTGCTATTTGCGCGACACCGGCGGATTCAAAGGGTCCGTCGAAAATGAATGACCCTAACATTACCGCGAGCAATTGCACTTGCCCGTCATTGCGACGCAGCAGGAATATGGTTAGCGCGGTAAGCAGGAAGACCCAGGGGACGACGACTGACGCCATTAAACTTCCGGACACAAAGGTGCGGTTGTAAGGAACGGTTTGCAGATTAAAGGTCTGGGACTGGCCGTCGCGAGACACGGTGATCGAATAGCGATAGCCGGACTTGACCATCCAGGTTTGACTGGTAGCGGCCGGAACGCCTGGCGATTGCAGGCCCTTGAGGTCAATGATTTCGTCGCCCGCGTGCAATACAGACGCAGGCCCCGTCGGATTTGCCTGCGCCACCACCAGGCGATCGTGATCCATGGTCGCAATCCAGCCGCGACCGCTGGACTGGCCGATGAATCTGACAGTCAGGTAGGAATTAGCCGTTGCGAAAGCCAGCATCAATGTCAGGAAAACGTAGATGGGGATAGTCTGTGCTCGTTTGTTCATAAACCTTTTTTCATGGCTGGAAGGTCTGACGCCGCTCTCACTTCTGCGGAAAAGTAGCTAACGCTGGAAATGACATGAGGTGGGACAATCGCCGGCTGCAGTGAGGTCGCCGTGAAAGCCTTCGCATCAAAGGTCGAGACGTCTAATTGAGTTGCTTACCTGCGGCAGATCGAGACAGGCGTGAGACTTACGCCGCTGCAAAGCGCCCCATAAAGAGCGCAGATGCCACTTAGGCCTACCCCAAAGGAATCCGAGCACCTGGCATGCCAGTGTTCTTGTTTTGAACCACGAGCGATTGGAGACCAAGTCTAGTTGATTGACTCATTGAACCAATGAAGGATGCTCCGCCCGGAGATCGTTTCGTTTAGCTGAGTAGCCCTCAATCGGTGGCCCAATCATTTAGCGCTCGGTTAGAATCTGCAAATGAAAACAGTCGGCATCATCGGCGGCATCGGACCGGAATCAACCGTCGAATACTATCGCTTCATTATTGATGGTTATCGCGCTGCGCAACCCGATGGCAGCTATCCGTCGATCATCATCAACAGCATCGACCTGAGTAAGCTGGTCCGCTGGATGAATGCAGGTGAACTCGACGCCGTCACCGATTACGTAGTCGCCGAAATCGAAAAGCTTGACCGCGCGGGCGTCGATTTCGCTCTGCTTGCTTCCAACACGCCGCACATCGTTTTCAATCAGGTTCGGGCGCGGGTGACAGTCCCCCTGATCAGCATCGTTGAGGCAACGCGAGATCGTGCCCGCGATTTGCAGTTGCAGCGGCCCGCGTTGTTCGGTACGCGCTTTACGATGCAGGGAAAGTTCTATCCCGAAGTTTTCGCTGAGGCCGGAATCGGCATCGTCGTTCCGAACGAGACCGAAACGACATTCATTCACGAGAAATATATGGGAGAGTTGCTAAACAACATCTTCCTGCCGGAAACACGCGAAGAGCTGATCGCGATCGTCAATCAAATGAAGCAGCGCGACGGCATCGATGGACTGATCCTGGGCGGCACCGAACTTCCTTTGATCCTGCGCGACGCCAAAATCGAAGGTGTTCCCTTCCTCGACACTACGCGTATTCACGTTGAGCGGATCGTCGAAGCCCTGCTTTCATAAGATCACTCGTCGCTCGCCTTCGCGTCGCGTCACTCGCTGACGGTCGAGGTATTCAAGCAGTGGAATCGCATACTTGCGAGAGATGCCCGCGAGATCCTTAAACGCGCCCACGTCGATCGCCCGATCAGTTTTCTGTTGAGCGTGTGCGCGCAATTTCTTCACCAGCTCGTCGAGGGCCGACCGGTGAAAGAACATCTCTCCGTGCACTTTCACGAGCGCGCCCGAATCGATCAGTAATTGCAGAATCTTCCGGCCGCGCGCGTCAGCCGGTTTCAGTCCCGCTTTCGTGAATACATCCGCGAGAGATGGGGCCGACAAACCGGCATCACGATAAATCTTCTCAAGCGAATCCTGCACCTGCGCATCGTCGTCTGACAATTTGCGCGTATGTTCACGCAGGCGGACGATCTCTTTTTCAACCACGAACGAGCCGCGTTTTTCCAGCTCGACCATCATCGCTCGGAACGTTTCCGCTGACGCACCCGCAAAGAAACGCTCGCGCAAGATCTCTTTTGACAGTCCGCGCGAAAGTGGCTCGCGCTGATGATGCGCGGCGACCTCAGCCGCAACCTGTCGATTCACTTCATCGAATGCCGCGCTGGAGATGAACCTCTGATCGACGTTGATAACGGCGCCGTTCAGCTTCGCTTCGGCAAAGGCGGCGTCGATTACTCCTTCACGCCAAGCGGTGCGCGCTGCGATGTCTTCGCGACTGGCGCCGGCAACGCCCGCGCTTATCACAAATTGCGCGAAGCGCGCGGCTCGATCTTCTTGCTTGAGAATCTCGAGCATTGCGCGAATCGCGCTGAAATCTTTTGCCCGATGTTTCACCGCGAAAGGATCGAGGATCGTGCCGCCACCGATCGTGACCTGCGGCGAGTAAGCCCGCATGACAAAGCGATCGCCCAGCACACCAACTACCGGCGCTTCGAAACGCAACTGCACCAGACCTTCTTTGCCGGGACTTATTTCGCCATTGGTCTCGAGCACACGCACGCGCGCCAGAACCTCAGCAGCGCCGAGATGAGCACGCACGCGCTGACGCGAACGCAGAGCGCGCGGCGCGTCGTTGAGCAATTGCACTGAGGCATCGACGATCTGAGTGGAGCGCAAACGATCGGGAGTGGCCAGGAGCATGCCTCGTTCAATGGAGGCCGCGTCGATGCCGCCGAGATTGATCGCGGTTCGTTGCCCGGCCAGGGCTTGTTTTACGGGCGCGCCGTGAACCTGGACGCCGCGCACGCGCACACGAGCGCGGGAAGGCATTAGCTCCAATTCATCGCCTTCGTTGATCTCGCCGGCAATCAAAGTTCCGGTAACCACCGCGCCGAATCCTTTGATCGTGAACGCGCGATCGATCGGCAGGCGCGTGATGAAATCATCGGAGCGAGCAGGGGTTTGCAGGCCGATGTCGCTTAAAGCGTTTTTCAATTCATCAATCCCCTCGCCCGTGCGCGAACTGACCGCGACAATCGGCGCGCCTTCGAGAAACGATCCTTCGACCAGGTCTTCAGCTTCCGCGCGCGCGAGTTGCAGCAACTCTTCATCGACCAAATCTTTTTTGGTAAGCACGATGAGCCCTTTACGAACGCCGAGCAGTCGACAAATTTCGAAGTGCTCGCGGGTTTGCGGCATCACGCTCTCGTCCGCGGCAATTACGAGCGTCACCACGTCAATGCCGTGTGCGCCGGCGAGCATGTTCTTCACAAAGCGCTCGTGACCGGGGACATCGACGAAGCCGATGCGTACCTCGCCCAGATCGAGATCGGCAAAACCAATGTCAATGGTGATGCCGCGCCGCTTTTCTTCCGGCAAACGATCGGCATCGATGCCCGTGAGCGCGCGCACCAACGCAGTCTTGCCGTGATCGATGTGCCCGGCCGTGCCAACAATGATCGATTTCATCTTGAATTAGTGGGACGGGGGTATAATACGCGGTTGAGTGTTAGTTAGGCCACCGGGTGGGGTCTGATACCAAGTTATGTTCCGTGCGATATGAAACGATTCGTGAAATTACCAAAGACGCTCTGCAACCGGAGGACGGAACATAACAAGTCGTTGGGTTGCACTGCTCAACCAGCCGCGTAGCGGCGGCATGCAATAGCCCCGGGCGTCATAGCCCGGGGGACGATTCCCTTGGACAATCGAAGCCCTGAAGGGGCGACATAATGAGGATCGCAAACGCAAACTCGCCGGCTAAAGCCGGCGGCGAAATCAAGAGAGAACGTGATCCTCTGTCGCCGCTACGCGGCTCGTTGATGCGAACATCCGCGTTGACTCTACGTACATCATCCGGCCTCGCTTAAAAGTAGGTGACCTTGATGGTACCAGTAAATCCTGGCCAAACCCGTAACCGCCTCAGAGTTTTACTTCAAACTAGAAAATCGATTGTTGTGGCAGAGTTGGCAGCTGTGTTTGCGCTTTGTTTCGCCCGCCTATTTCCTTTTAGTATTCAAGTATTCCTCTTAGCTTTCACCTCACTTTCGTTGTGGCTGCGCGGCTTATCCTGGCGCGATGTAGGTTTAAGAAGATCAAAGGGGTGGTGGAAGGTTGTGCTGCAGGCAGTGCTGGCGGCTTTATTGATCGCCATAGTTGTTAATCTGGTTACGGCTCCTTTAGTTCACCGGCTAGTCGGCAGTTCGGTAAATAACTCCCGCTTCGAAAATATACGCGGTAATTTCGTAGCTCTCATGGGCTGGCTTGCTGTCGCATGGACGTTAGCTGCATTCGGAGAGGAAATGATCTTTCGCGGATACTTGATGAACCGAGTTGCGGATATTGTCGGAAGGACTCGGACAGGATGGGTGATATCTCTACTTCTGAGCAGCTTGATCTTTGGCCTTGGGCACGGCTATCAAGGCGTGGCTGGGGTCATTGATACTGCGACGATTGGACTTTTACTTGGAACGCTCTATCTGGTCAGTAAAAGGAACCTTTGGGTAAACATAATATGCCATGGTGTGATTGACAGCATTTCGCTAATTGCTTTGTATTTTAGTCGAGCCGGTTAAAAACACATTCTACCGGCGGCGCGTCTAGTCGTTGGACCGCAGCTCATCGCGATGTCAGAACCGCGAACGGTAGCGACCGGATCATGGACTCAACTTGAGTGACAGCATCCCGTCGCTATTGCTCCGGGTTATGTGGCTCTGTCGCCCGCTAAAGCGGGCTCAGAATCTTAGGGGGACGTGATGCCCGGGTTACGCTCGTCCCGATACATTGGGACTCGCTCCACCCGGGGCTAAACTCTGTCGCCACTACGCGGCTTGTTGGGCGGACAATTGTTTAGTCAGGAACAAGTCAATGCCAAAGAAAGTTGTGCCTATGATTCACGTCCCGGATGTGCGGGCGACCGCCGATTGGTACAAGACCATCGGCTTCACGGTGACCAACACATACGATGACGGCGGTGACGGCCTTAGTTTCGCGATTCTCTCATTTGGAGATACGAGGGTAATGTTCAATTCAGGCGGCCAACCAAGCGCTGCTCATCGAAGAGAGGTCGACCTCTACGTCTATTGCGAGAATGTGGACGAACTCTTCCAACGGCTGAAGGACCGAGTGGATGTCATTGAGGAGCCCCACGATATGTTTTACGGGATGCGCGAATTTATCTTCCGCGACCTGAATCGATTTTGGGTAACATTCGGACAAGAGATTTCAATTTCGTAGCTCTGCCCAACAAATCATTGGGCGCGAGCGGCGGCGATCACAATGTCATTCAGAACAAAGAAAATTATTTTGACTAGTTTGGGGGCCGGCTTTCTGCTTTCGTGGTTTTCGTTCATCTACTTCTATTATTTTCGATTTCAGAATATCGCGCCCACGACTCCAAATCCTGTCACTGGTCAAATCTATCAAGTAAATTATCATGGGTATTTCTTCTACCTGACTAAACAACAAGAGATAACGGCATTCATCCCATGCGGTTTTGCAGTCATTGCTTTCATCACGGCGGCAGTCCTTGAAAGTCGCTGGAAAATATACGAAACAATATATGGTAAATGGTCCAAGCCATTGCGCTAGGATTGCATGTCACTCAATGCACTGCGCATAACAATCGTTGGGTTTCTTTCTGTTTTTGAAATGCTCAAGCTCGTTTCAATAATCTCAGTACTGTTGCTTGGCAGCGTGCTGATGGGTCGTGCCCAACAAACATCAAGCGCCAACGTGCCTGTCACCGACAAGACGGAGATAATCGAAGCGGTGCTCGACCTGGAGATGCGGAACCGACACTCTTTTGCCGATTTCGACAACATCACGGACGTGTCTTCCGAGAACATTGAATTCATCGACCCATCTCAACTCTCGAAGCGTGGATTTACGCTGGTGGCCGCGAACCAGTTATGTGAATGGCAAGCAAATCGCGTCGTGCAATACTTGCTGTTCAAAATGATCTCTGCGGGTGACGATGTCATTGACGTTGCTGTCTCGCACGTTACGGGCGGCCGGGCGTGCTTCAGTGGTCGCTTCTACAGTGAGCGGAAGTACAAGTACGAAGCGAGACGGACCTCTGGCGGATGGACAGTACAACTAACCCGAAAACCGATCCCTCCATTTTTCTCAGGGCGTAAACGTTTCAACGCGGGGAGTGGAACACCATAACGCCATCCAACAAATCGTTGGACGCGACCGGCGGGAAGCGTGTTTCGTAATTTGATTGATTGAATCGAAGGTTGGAGGTAATCGCCGCCCAATCCACTCGATCGTATGGAAAGGAGTGTGCACTGATGACCTCGCAAATTGAGAAATCCCGCGACATTGCGGCCAGGGACATCCTCAACAAGAACCGAGAATCAGGATTTCCTTTTCTGTTGGTTTTGCGCAGCTACCGGGGAGAGCGATTCATCCGGTCGCAGAATATTCAGGATAATCTTTATGAGCAGTTGTCGCCAGACTTCGGCGTCCTATCCATTCGCGGTCAGCACTCCAAATCCGATTTGGAGGAGAGTACGGTTGACCCGCGGATGCGGAATAGGTGCCCAGCTTTTTCCGTGAGTGATGACGAGTGGTTTGCACTCGCGACGGAATTGATTCAACGCGCGGACTTTATAGTCGCTGAGATTGGTACCGATACTCCCGGAGTTTCATCCGAAATGCGCGAGTGCCTGAAATGGGGCCGAGAGGGGCGCACAATTCTCCTGCTCCCGCCACCGATAATGTCTGTGCTTCACGACCCAGACACCTTCAATGGCTTTTGGCGGATCATCCTACGTGAGGACTTCGAGCAGTATTCGATTTACGATCATCCCGCTGCTCGCGATCTGTTTCAAGAAGTTATCAAATGGAAAGAAACCCCAATGGAAGGGAGGGGTAAGAAAATAGCCACGCCGTTTCCTCAATCGCGGTCTTATCCAATCATCATTCCCGAACTCGTAAGGATCGCTTTGGCTTATAGGCTCAGAGGTGACATGAATGCTTCAAGCGTACATTTTCAGACCTCGTGGAACATTGGCGTTGCCTTGGCTGAAGCAAATGCGTTCATGTCGAAAGAGGAAGTCGAAGGGTTGATCTTGGCTGGCCTCGGTTTGTCAGACCGTCTCGAGCAACTGGGCAGAACCGAAGATGCTCTCGCGAAGGTGAGCGCTGTTGCGGTTCTCGCCGGGGAAGAGGGTTTGGACCGCTACCTTCCCGGAATTGTGGAGCGTTAAGCCGAGCTGACTTCTGACCCTCCAGCTCTGATATCGCATGACGTTCCTTGGCCATCTAGAGGCGGATATCGCGGCTTCGTGCGTAGGGACACATATAACAAAACGTTGGGCACACCAATTCTCAACAACCAGCAAAACGTCTGGCCAACGCAAATAGCTTGACGCCATCGAAGGCCCAAAATCCCAACGCATCTCTATCGAGGGACGCTCGAACACCGTTGGACGCGACCGGCGGGAGCGTGAATGCAAGGACGCAAGGATGAG
>Ga0193730_1000041_pt1 | contig 46399 bp, 43 predicted proteins | sample U1a1metaG_FD_144919 | JGI IMG/M metagenome (GOLD analysis project Ga0193730, IMG submission 144919) | Soil microbial communities from a riparian zone of the East river system, Colorado, United States - U1a1 | ecosystem: Environmental > Terrestrial > Soil > Riparian zone | place: USA: East River...
CGCCTCCGAGGCGTCATCCCTCTGTGTAATCAATTCGACCCGGGCGACTGACGCAATGGAGGCTAATGCTTCGCCCCGAAAGCCAAGCGTGGCGATTGCGCTCAGGTCAGAAGCCGTACTGATTTTCGAAGTCGCATGGCGCTCGAAGGCGAGGATAGCGTCATCGCGCATCATGCCTTCGCCGTCGTCGGTGATTTTGAGCAACCGGCGACCGCCTGATTCTACGTCGATTACGATGCGCGTCGCGCCGGCGTCGATTGCGTTCTCGACAAGTTCTTTGGCGACTGAGGCGGGCCGTTCGACGACTTCGCCGGCGGCAATCAAGTTGGAAAGGTGGTCGGGGAGGACTCTTATTTTCGACATTATTCAAGCAGCCACAGAGGCGCAGAGCCACGGAGACAAATAATTAAAGCGACGGTGAGCTTGTGAGTCTTATTCCTTTCTCTTTTTTCGTCTCCGTGACTCTGTGCCCCCTGGCATTCCTTATTCTCACAAATAAACAATCTCATGTTCCTTCGTCGCCAGATCGATGGCATCGAAAACCCAATCGACAAAATAATGACCGTGGCGCGCAATGAAGGATGCAACTCCAATCTTACGTTCCTGCAAAGTCTTGTGCGGATAAAGTAAATCGAAAGCATGGTCCAACTGGCGATGAACAGCTTCGTCGCGGGCGACTTGAGCGCGATTGAACCGCGTGCGCAGTCCATCGATTTGATAATTGATTTTCTTGCGGCTTTTATCCAGCGCGTCAGCCAGCGTCGGATCGACGCGTCGCAGTTGCTCCTGTAAATCGTCAAGTTCCTTGCTGAACGTCTCAGTCGTGTGCTCAAACGCCGTCGATGTGTCCTTGCCAAGATAATTCGTCACCACGCGGGCGGCGACAAGATCGGCGCCTTCGAAGAAATCCTGAAAGCGAACGCCATATCGTTCAAGGGATCGCCAGGTATGCTTCTCGACAAACGTCAGACTGGCGCGCGCCAAAATTGGAGTTACGGGACGATCAAGTATTCGATAGACCTCCGCGGTCTGCGCAAAATAAGCGATCTCTGCTGAGCCTCCGTAATAAGCGATTGTCGGCAACAGGTAGTCCTGCACGACGGCGCGCAGAGTTACGTTTGGACTGAAGCGATCGGGCTCGCGTTGCGCCCAATCGGCGAGTTCCTCGACGGTGTATGCGTGGTTCTGTTTCCTGGCGTGATACTTACCGGCATCGTTTCTGGTCAGCGCCTGGCGCGCACCTTGTTCATCGTGCAGGAAAAGCGGAAATGAATTTTCTGACGGTGTGACTTGCGCGTGATATCCGGCTGCTTCCAATTCGCGACTACGGTCCACAATCGCTTTCGCGAGTTCAGGCGCGCGACGCGCGGCTTCTGAATAGACAGGCGCAGCAAGTTTCTTCAGATCGGGATCGAGCGGATTGAGCAAGATCAGTCCGCGCGCACCGGTCAAATAAGTCATCATGCGCGCAAACGCATCTGAGAAAGTCCGTCGTGGATGGTAACTGTCGCTCAAGAGCAAACGGAGTTCATCGATAAACTCGCTTTGCGGCAACGACCGCAGCAACGTTTCAACAGTCGAAGTGATCGATTCATTCAAGATCACGCGCCCCACTGGCAATCCTTCCGCGTGAATTTCGTTTGACACATCGACACCGGCGAGCGCGCAATCGCGATTAATGAATTGCGCGCCGGCGACCTCTTCAAAGTCATGATCTTCGCTCGCAATCCAGAAAACTGGAACGGCTTTGACGCCACGCTGTGTCAGGCAGTCTGCCAGTTTTACCGCGGACAGCGCCTTATAGATCGTGTAGAGCGGTCCGCCGAACAAGCCGGCTTGCTGTCCGGAGACCACGGCAATACAGTCCGATTCATGCAGGCGCTGAATGTGTTCGAGGGTTGCTTCGCTGGCGCCCCAGGCGCGATTCATTCTTTCCAACGCGGCGCAGAGAGCGTCTCGATCGGTCTTATGATTCGCGAGCACCCGCTCGCGGCGGTTCGGCAGATCGTAATGATGCTGTACCGCTTCGGGATAGAATCTTTGCAGGGCGACCGGATCGCGAAGATAGTCAAGAAAGAGCTTGCTCTGTTGTGGAATCTGATCGAAGGGAACAGTTTCGACGCGCAATCCAGCTTGTTCAGGCGTGCTATGACAGGCAATTTCAGCGGTGCTCAATTCGGGGTTTGCTCCTGTCGGAACATTCTACGCGTTGAAGGTTGGCAGTGCTAGTAGCGTGTCAGAACCGGGAGCGGTAGCGACCGGATCAGAGCGGATTTTTGATTATGACGAGCCGTTTATGGGTCTGATGCCAAGTTGAGTCTGCGACCGGTTCTGACACGATCTTTTAGACTGGCTTACGCTCCGGCTTCTGAAACGTTCATCGCCTCGCGAAGTAGCTGTCCGATTTCCGCTACAGCGTCTGCGCCCGCTCGTCTCAGCGGCGCACGGACGGCGCCGCCGGCGTAACCAACTATGTCCATCGCCGCTTTCAAACCACCGATGCCGTACGTCTTCGTCACGGCGCGCGCGAGGGGAGTTAGTCGATCCTGCAATTCATCTGCGCGATCATCTTGCCCCGCCTGCACCGCGCGATAAATCTCAAGACAAAGTTCCGGCACAACACATCCGACGGCCAGAATTCCGCCACGCGCTCCGGCGCGTAACGCATCTGCGAACACAGTTCCATTTCCGATCATTACGGCAAAGTCACTGCGACAGAGTTGGATGGTCTCGCGAAGTTTTGCTACATCGTTTGAACTGTCTTTTATGCCGATGATGTTTTCGTGCTCGCTCAATCGCGCCGCTGTGCCCGGCCCGATCGTGATACCAGTTAGATCCGGCATGCTGTAGAGGATGACAGGAATTTTTGCAGCATCAGCGACTGAGGCGTAATGACTGATCAAAGCTTCCTGTGTGATAGCCGGGCGATAGTAATTCGGCGTGATGACGAGGACCGCTTCCGCGCCGGCTTTGGCTGCGCGATCGATTTCAGCGATCGTGCCGCGTGTGCTCTGCTGTCCCGCGCCGACGATGAATGAAAGAGTTTCGGGAACAGCCCTTCGTGCGGTTTCGATCGCCTCAAGAAACTCGCCTTCGTCGAGATTGACACGCTCACCGGTCGAACCGAGTAAGACATAACCGGTTATGCCGGTTTGATTCCACTTGTTGATGTTGGTAACCAGAGCGCGACTGTCAACGCTCTCGTCGTCATTAAACGGTGTGGTAGTAGGGAGCAATACTCCGCTGAGGTTGATTGCCATGACGCTGTTTACGCTGAAAGTGAAAGTATAGTGTTCGGCGAGCTTATTTTCTAATAGCCTCGAACTTCCCGCTGGTTAACGTGCCTGCATACCCGTTGAACCTCCAGGTGCCATGAAACCGCCGGCCCTCGATCGTGCCGCGGAGATAGACATTGGCATCCGAGATATTGGGATTCAGATTGAGATCGAGTTCGCCTTCTTTGAACAGAGTCCCAACCAGATTGCCAGAGCCGACCTGCTCGCCGATGTGTTCGTGTTTGCCAATCTCTTTCAATTCCCAATTTCCCTTTAGTTGAATCGTGTCTTCCGAGCCGATGCGTACGTTCTCGACCGAAGTGATCGACTATCGTCCTTCAACCATCTTCTCGCCTTTGTCGTCATAGCCTGTGTACTGATAATCGCCAACCGGAAATGGTTTTGGCTGTTCAGTCCCGCTCAACTTTGAACAGGCCAGGACTGAACTCAATATCAAGATGAGCAAACTGGAAATCGATGTCTTCATAAACATTCTCGCCGTATTCTAGCGTACGCGTTTACAAAGCTCACTTGGCTTAGCAGACGGCCGGTGCCCTTATTGGTTTCGTGTTGTCTTTCCCCTCGGCAAGAGCGATCCACGAATCACACAAAATTCAGCCGAAAAGACGTTCGTGTGGGATTCGTGGTCCATCTTCTGGCTCCGGGATCTCGAAACAAGGAAGTCAAAGCGATCCGTGAAGTCGGGCTTCAGGGGCCGACCTACGGAGAACCAAAGCGCGAGCGGTATTCATTAGACAAAATGAAGGCCTTGACCATCTCGGCTTTATTGAAATCTCCGTTGAATGAATTGAGTTTCGTCAGCCAGAACTGGTAACCGTTATCGTTATTGTCCGGTGCATCAGTCGGATTGCGACGCAGATAACCAAAGTACTGCATCAACACGAACGACGGAGTGAGTTCGATCTGACGAAGTGAATTTGAATCGGTAACAGATAACAGCGCTGCCGTGCGGCCAGAGGTTCCGCCGCCGGCAAAGGCATTGATTGCCGCCTGGCGTTCGGCTGATGTCGGCGTCACTCCCGCGGACGCGAAGAGTGCGTCGACAAAGTTTGCCGCGCTCAACGAGGTCGGATAAAGCGCGATAAAAGCAGAGCTCGTGACTACTTGTTGGGCGTAAGCTTGCTTGTTCTGGTTCAGCAACTGGTCCCAGGCGCCCTGGCCGACTATCACTCCATTGCCAATCTGCCGCGAATCTCTGATTAGTTGTTGATACGTGATTCGAGTAGCGGGATCGTTGGACTTTTTGCCAAAGGCCGCACGTTGCAGACGAATCACGGCGCCGCCGGTTTCCTGAAACTCGATCGACATGAAGAATGCTGCCGACGTATTGATGCGATTCACGGCGACACAAACCGCGTCCGCGCCACACGTGCTGATTGCGTTGGTCCAGAAGACCAGACCCGCATCGTCGGCGTCACGGCCAAGGAAATCGTGATAATGCTGAATCACGAAGTCCCGGGTGTCGTCGATCGGATTCGGTGATGCGGGCGCCAACGGATCGTTGGTAATAATCAGTACGGCCTGGTTCGGGTTGCCGAGTACCGCGCCGCCGGTTACGTTGCTCAGCGAGAGATTCACCGTCTCGCTGCTTTCCTGAAAAGCGTCTTTGGTAAGCAGCACCTGGAAGGTCTTGATGCTTTCCCCGGTGGCGAAGTTCAAGGTTCCGAAAGCCGGTGTGTAATCGCTCTTTTGTGCAGCCGTACCATCGCTGGTCGAGTAATCAACCGATGCGGCCCCGTTGAGATCCCCAAGCCGCTGGACGGTAATAGTCGCGCTGGTAGATGTTTCCGAGACGGTGAAATTTGCCGCAGCGAACCCAACAGCTGATCCGGCTTGAGGCAAAGCGAAGTTGATGTTTGCGGTATTCGATCCGGCAGTGATCGAAATCGGCGTTCCGGTGGTGACCGTGCAGCCAACCGGGCAAGGAATTGCGTCATAGAGCTCATCCAAATAGCCAGAGTCGTTGGTAGTCCCGGCGAAATACGAGCCGGTTAGCACACCGGCGCCGCTAACGTACTTTCCGGAAGCATCAGAAGTCCCGGTCGAGACCGCGCGTCCGCCGCCGTCATAAAGAGTTACCGAAACAGATTCGAGCGGTAGGTGGCTGATTGCGTCGATCACTGTGCCGCTGATCGTTCCACCTTTCGAGAGCGCAAAATCGATCGCGGTGGTTTGCGAACCAATGACGACGGGGATAGAAGTCCCAGTTGTTACGCTACAACCCGCGCACTGAATGTTTTGATAAAGCTGCTCGACATAGCCGAGCGAGTTTGAAGTCTTGGCAAGATACACACCGGTCGGAAGTCCGACAGTCGAAGTGTAAATGCCTGATCCATTCGTCGTGCCTGTAGTGACAAAGCTGCCGCTGCTGTCAAGGATGCGCACGGTGACGCCTGATAATGGCTGCGAGTTTCCGGCGTCAATTACTCTACCGGTGATGCTGCCGCCTTTTTGCAGAGCGAGATTGATGTTGGAAACTGTGGAGCCAGAGCTAACAACGATCGGTGTTCCGCTGGTGGGAACGCAAGCATTAGACGGGCACTGAATGCCGTCGTAGATCTGATTAATGTATCCCTGAGAATTGCCGGATTTGACGAAATAATTTCCCGCAGGCAGACCTTTAGTTGTTGTGTAAGTGCCGGCGCCATTCGTTGAGGCGCTGGTGACCAGTGTTCCCGTCGAGTCGAAAATGCTCATCGTTACGGAAGAGAGCCCAGCCGAGGTGTTTGCATCCGTGACCTTACCGGTTATCGTGCCACCTTTCGTCAAAGCGAAGTTCACATTCGCAGTATTTGCGGCAGCGTTTACCGTGATCGCTGTCCCCGAAGTCGGATCGCAGAGCAGCGGACATTGAATACCGTTGAAGAGAGCATCGATGTAGTTCTGCGAATTTGAGCTCTGAGCAAAATAGTTCCCGGAAGGTAATCCGTCGAAGGTTACGTAGTTACCGGCGCCGTCGCTGACGCCGTTGGTGACCAGGTTGCCGCTCGGGTCGTAGATATTGACGAAGACATTCGTAATCGGACCGTGGCTTACGGCGTCCATGACCCTGCCGCTGATCGTGCCGCCTTTCTGCAAACCGAAATTAATGTTGTTTGTATTCGATCCCGCCGTGACGTTGATGGGTGTGCCCGACGATGGGCGGCAACTCAACGCGCACGACAGTCCGCTGTAGAGCTGATCGAGATAGCCGAGTGTGTTCGAGGTCCGCGCAAAGTAAGTGCCGGTTGGCAAGCCTGTGCCCGAACTATAGTTGCCCCCGTTCGAGGTGTTTGCCGAAGAAACGAAGGTTCCGTTCGCGTCATAGATTCGGACCGAAGCGCCGACGAGCCCCAGTGAATTAGCCGCGTTGGTGACGACACCGGAGATTCGTCCACCACGCTGCATGGTAAAGTTTATGTTCGGCGTCGTGGCCCCGTTGGTGACTGTGACCGGAGTGCCACTGGTAGGAGCGCAATTCTGGAACGCGCACTGATTACCGCTGTAGAGTTGATCTATATATTCGAAAGTGTTCAGCGTGCGCAGATAGTAAGTGCCGGCGGGTAACCCGAAAATAGTGTAGAGACCCGGGTTGTTGCTCTTGGCTGAGCCGGCCAGATTGCCGTTCGAATCGTAAGCTTGAATAGTCATCGAGCCGATCGGGAAGTTGTTGGCTGCATCAAGAATCTTTCCTGAGATAGAGCCGCCCGTTTGCAGGCTGAAGTTTACGTTGCCCGTGGTTGTGCCGAGGGTGACGGTGATTGGACTTCCGGTGGTGACGTCACAAGTGCCAGTGCAAGTGATCGCGTTATAGATTTGATCGATGAATCCTGAGTTGATGGTACTGGCATAGTAGGTTCCAGCGGGCAGGGCCTGCACGGTGACATAGTTGCCTGACGCGTCGGTCACGGCAAAGTCGGCGCCTGTTCCGTTTGCGTCGTAGATGTCAACTTCCACGTTCGCGACCGGAGAGTTTGACGCATCAGTAACCTTGCCGGCTATCTGTCCACCTTTTTGGAGCGCAAAGTTTATTCCGCCGGTGTTAACGGCGTTGGTTACTGAGATTGGTGTCCCGTTGGTTGCCAGGCAGCCAAGCTCCGGACAGGGGATGCCATTGTAGATTTGCCCCAGATACGTGTCATTGACAAGGACCTTCACAAAGTAGGTGCCGGTCGGCAGACCGGTCTGGCTTTGATAAGCTCCCGACGCATCCGTGGTTCCGAAATCAACAACGTTCCCCGACGAATTCAGTATATTGAATGTCATTGAAGCGAGCGGCGCAGAGTTGCCGGCGTCGGTCACCACACCATTGAGCGACCCGCCTTTCGTCAGCGCGAATGTTATGTTGACAGTTGAAGTGTTAATGGCAATCGGAGTGCCGGCCGCAACGTTGCAATTATCCCCGACACAAGTGATGTTGTTGTAGATTTGGCCGATATAGCCGTTGTGGCCAAACGATACCGCGTAGTAAGTGCCGGGCGGCAGGCCGGGGCTCATGAAATTGCCAGACGCGTCGCTGACGGTTGCTTCCAACTGTATGCCATTTCCGTCGTAGATTGACACTGGGGCATTGGGCAAGGCTGCCGACGTACTCGCATCCGTTGTCTTGGCCGAAATGGCTCCCCCTTTCTTCAGCGTAAAGTTAATGTTGGCGGTCGTGGCGCCGCTGGTTACTGTAATCGGAGTCGCACTTGCCACGACGGGATTCAGGCACCTAAATTCCAGGCAGGGCTGTCCGTCATAGATCTGATCAAGATAGCCTTCACTATTCAGGGTTACCACATAGTAAGTACCGGGAGAGATTCCGGGCGCAGTATAGTTTCCGCTACTGTCGGTGAAGCCTCCGGTTCCGTTGCCAATGCTGTCAACGACAATCACACTGACATTGGCAATAGGATGTGCTCCGGTGTCGATGACCTTGCCGGTGACTGTTCCCGTAGCTTCGGGCTGCACCTGATTCGAATTTGTTTTGCCTGGCCACTTAATCTTACTCATGATCGCTGCGCGAGTATCTTCAGTGGGCGGTGCGAAGGGCGCCGCCGGGCCGCGAAATAGTTTCTCTTCCAAATCGCGGATCGCATTCAACCACACTCTCGACTGATCAGATGAAGCTGTCGGGATACGCGTCTTGTTTTCGAAAGAGGATAAGCGCCTTAAAAGTTCCTGGCGCGTTGCCGAACCCTGAAGTTTCGCGACTGCCGCACTGGGTACGATTAGTTTATTTCCGCGATCAAGGAAAGCATTGACCTCTGCGTTCAATTGCGCAAACTCGTTCTGTAACTGCTCGGTTTCAACTGAATTGTTTTGCGCCCGAACGTTGCACACGTGATAAATGCAGAACGTTGCCACGGCCGCTGTTATTAGAAGCGACGAGGCCAAAGTTAAGGTGCGACGTGAAAATGCGAAACATGAGTTCATAACGTACTCCCCAAAGGCGATCCTTTTGTCTTGAAAATGGGGGATTGTTATTAGAAGAAAGCTCCCTGGTTCTCCGCTTACTTCATACATAGAACTTTCGTTGCTGGCGCATCCGGCCGTCGATATAGACTTCGACCGTGTAGCTGCCGGTTGCGAGATCGTGCGGCGAAGCGAATTTGCTGATCACTTCGTTCGCCGTCTGATTGTCGAGGTCTTGAGTGAACAGATCCTTGCGCTGGTTACTACCTCGGTCGTAATAGCTCCAGACGAATTTGTACTTAACATCGGCGGACGGATTTGAAATCCCGACGATGCAATAGATCGTGTGGTCCTTTGCCTCGAACATCGTTAGGCCGCGCTGGCCGGCTGGGTCGCGCGCGAACTGCATCTTGTTGATATTGATCGTGTTTCGTTGCGCAATCGCCATTTGGCTAAGATTGATGCAGCAAAAGATCGCGAGTAGCGCGACCGCTCTTGAAAATTGTCTTGAGTGCTTCATCCTGGTTCTCCTTTTTTCATGTTCGAGTGTTACTTGACTGTGAATGCCGCCCGCATGTGCGACGCTGGGGCCCACACGTTGACGCTGTAATCGCCCGCCGGCAGATCTTCCGGCGACGAAAACTTGCTCACGACTCGATTGCCGCTTTGGTACGTCACCTCTTCCTGGAAAATCGTTTGCGGGCTTGTATGGACCGGGTCATGCCGGCCCCAAACGAACTTGTAGGTGGCGTTTGGTTTGGCATTGGGAGCGTCGACAATGCAGTAGATGACGTGGTCCTTCGGACTGAAGGTGTCGATCGCCTGCGCATTGGCGTCCGCCGTGTGCGACACGAATGCTTTGCTTCGCTGCGCGCTTGCTAAGTGCCCAAGGGAAACTAATGTGGTTAATGCGACCAGCCCGATTGCGGTTAGCCGTTGTTTTTGCGTTCTCATGGCATGTTCCTTTCTGTTGTTTGTGGAGCGGCGACAAGTCGCCGCACTCCAAAGTTTTCTTCTTCTCTACGGCTGGCGATCCGGCTGTATCCACGGAGTCGGAAACGCGCTGAATAGCGAGGTGCGACCGCTCGCGTTGTCGAATACTTCCATCGTCGGGACGCAGGGCGGCGGGATGTTCGGTCCAGGATCGGGCGGAGCTTGCAGCACACGCACAAACGGACGTAGTTGCAGACGAGCCGGCCCAGTCGTATCGGCGTTGGTCGACGGTGGAGCGAACAAATCGCCGTTCAGATCGAGAAATGCGGACTCTCCAGATTGCAGAGAGACTTCGCGCCGGATGACTTGCCCGTTGCTGTCCGTGAATGGCCGGCCGTTAGCATCACGAAAGCTGAGCACGACGCGGCACGGCGGCGGGACTTCCCCTCTTATTGGATCCGGGGCCGGAGTCAGGTTCACGACATTGAGTCGCATGGTCTGTCCATGAGTCAGACCTATCATGCCGAAGCGCGATTGATCCTCGACTGCCGTCGGCATTGCATGTACGTGGCGCAGCTCCCACACCGCGCCGGTGGCCACGAGCGCCACGAGCGCGATCGCGATTGATATTTTCGTGAAGATGTTTTTTGTGTTCATGCTTGTGCCTCCTTTGGCTTGAAAAAATCGATTCCTACGCTCTTCTCGCTTGACGAGGCGGGCTGATGGCACATCGCTAACGTCTCTCCCAACTGTCGATAGGAAGCGACTTGCTGCACACCATTACAGCGCCGCCCGCCCTCTCAATAAAATGAAAGTTGCCCGCCTCTACGCCGCGAAAAATCGCACGCGCATCTGTCTGAGTAATTACCGCCGCTTCGTTCGGCGTCACCATCAAAACGTCGGCACAGCATTGTTCGCACCAGGCCACCAGGGACCGCGGGCCGCGACGAATCGTCGTTCGCTCGCGCGACTCAATAGTTACGATTGTTGTTTTTTGCTTGCGTCGCATCGGTTGCCGAAAAAACTTTGGGGCGTGTTGCTTGCGTTTGCTAGAATCCAGACCGTTAGAAATCCCCCCTACGAATTCCCCTGAAGAGTTCGGTATTGAATGGAGCGCATTGTCTGCGCAGACGCGTCGGAAAATCTTTAATGCGGCGAGGAATTTTCCGAAAAGTTTCCAAACGGCAAATGTTTCACCGGCGAGAGACAGAAAACGGTCGACATTAGGCGATCACCTCGTCTGAGATATTTCTGATTCGTATTCTTCCTGACTTTGTGACTTAAGGGCTTTGTTATCATGTCCGCCCAGACCCGCCTCATTTACGAATTCGACGATTTCCAGCTCGAGCCTGACGAGCGCAAACTGGTGCGACGCGGCCAGGTCGTGCCGCTGCACGGGAAAGCGTTCGAATTACTGCTTGCCTTAATTCGTAATCGAGGCAGGTTGCTGACCAAGGATGAGATCTTCGAACAGGTTTGGCCCGATCAAATCGTCGAAGAGTCGAACCTGACTGTGAACATGTCAGCCATTCGCCGGGCCCTCGGCGAGCGGGCCAGCAATCCTCGTTACATCACAACCATCTCGGGACGCGGATACCGGTTCACGGGTGATGTGCGGCAGTTTGCGGATGATGCGTTAACGATCGAGCGGGAAAGTTTCGCTCGGATAAAGGTGCAGCAGGAAGAGATTGAATCAACCGGACTTGGAATCTCAGCCGCACAAATCGCAAACGCGGTCCGTCGTTTCACTTCTCATCTATTGTTGCTGTGCTTGATGGCCGGCGTGATCTTGATTATGGGCGGAGGATTCCTCCTGCGACGGAACTTGATTGGCGCATCAACCTCGTCGCTGCCGTGGTCGAGCGTTACCCCGCATCGCTTTGTCACGCATGGTGGCGTGCCCTTTCGCGTGGCGATTTCGCCCGACGGCAGGTCTCTGGTTTATGTGCAACGTACTAAAGGAAGAAATTCTCTCTGGCTGGGACAAATCGAAACCAACAGTAGTGTAATTATCAGTGATCGGCCGGACGTGAGTTACATCGGCGTGACGTTTTCACCCGACGGCCAGAGCATTTATTTGTCTGAGATCGACGCTAACTCGGTAACCAGACTGGTGCGCATGCCCGTGATTGGCGGCGTACCGGCTGAGTTGACGACAAATATCGACAGCGCCGTCACGTTGTCACCGGATGGACGGCAGCTTGCTTTTTTGCGTCGCGGTGGCGGGCAATCATCGATTGTTATTACGGATGCGGACGGCAGGAACGAACGTACCCTCGCCTCGCGAAAGCGACCAGAAAACTTTTCCGGTTATGGCCTTTCATGGTCGCCGGACGGCAAGAACATCGCCGTCTCTGCGAGCGAAGACGAAAATAAGCCTCACGAGGTTTTAGCGATCTCGGTTGCTGACGGTACTGCGAAGAAAATCGGCAATCATGATTGGGGTTTTGTCAGTAACCTGGTCTGGCAGTCGGACGCGAGCGGATTGCTGTCAATCGTCCGCAACAGTCCCATAGCGCGGCGAAGTTCCGTCTGGTTTATTCCTTATCCGGACGGCGAACCGCGAAAAGTCACGAACGATTTGAATCAGTATTATGGCGAAACGATGAGCCTGCCGGCGAACGACAAGGCGCTCGCAGTTCTTGTCGCTGACGCGGAATCGGAGATTTGGTTGGCGCCGGAAGGCGATGCTGCGCGCGCGCGACTTGCGCTTCAGGGAGTGGCGACGAGCTACGAAGGAATTGACGGTCTGGCCTGGACGCCGGATGGTCACTTGCTCTTCTCAGGATACGTCGGCGATGGCCAGGGCATTTGGGAAATGAGTGGCGACGGACTTAATCGAAAACAACTGACCAGCAGTGTCGGAGATTCTGTCGATCGGCTAATGAGCGTGACTGCCGACAATCGATTCATGGTTTTTCAATCCAACCGCTCAGGCAGATTTGAAATCTGGCGCGCTAATCGCGACGGCAGCAACCTTAAGCAACTGACGAGCGAAGGTAATAATTCTCAACCTACCATTTCACCTGATGGCAAATGGATTGTTTATGTCGCAGAACATGGAGGAACGCCGATGCTCTGGCGCATGTCGATCGATGGTGGACAGCCGGAGCAGCTGACTTACAACGCTTCTTCCGGGCCGCAGATTTCTCCGGATGGAAAACAGATTGCCTATCTCGAGTCTGCCGGCTCCATGCCTCTTCATCTGACAGTCATACCATTTTGGGGCAGTGAAGCCTCGAAGGTATTTTCATTGCCGCTGCGTCAGCCGACGAACCTGGCCAAGCGAATCCGTTGGAGTCCTGACGGCAAGGCGCTTATCTATAAGGATTCAATTTCGGGACTCTGGCGACAACGTCTCGATGCCGACAAGCCTGAACCGGTCAGGGGATTTGAGGATCTGCAGATCTATCAACTGGCCTGGTCCTTCGATGGTAAGGCCCTCGCTTACACGCGTGGCGCCAATATGCAGGAAATCGTTCTGCTGCAAAGCGCGAAGTAAACGTCGCACAGACTCTCGGTCCGCGCTCGCGTCTTCCACTCAAAAGAAACTGCAGTCTAATAGTGCTTCGTTAGTTGCCAAGTCGCAAGGAAAGAACGTCATATAGTCATCGCGACCTCGTTTAGCTCCGTAGGAGCCGAATGTCTATAGCCACAGCCAACCCAACGACCCTAGCTCCGTAGGAGCGACATGTGACTCCACCTACAATATTTCGCTCCTAACGAGCTTGCTCAACTATTTGGGGCCCCTGGGCTATAAACATTTCGTCCCTACGGGACCAAAGCCGGTTTCCTGCAAGTTGTTTTGTTATCACGCACAACAGCAACACATTAACGGAGCGCCACCTCTAGTCAGCCACTACTTCTTTTCTCACTTTTCCCGTTATAATGTGGGCTCTATAGCTGTTCTGCCGGGGTCCGTTGAGTCGGATTCAAAGTTCCCTGGCGATTGTCAGTCGGAGAAAAGCTGAACAATGCCATATCTCAAACCTGAGCGTCCCGAAAAAGTTAGTGCGCCATCGCTAAGAGCAAGTAAAGAACGCGGCGAGCGTCTGGTTTGCCTGACTGCCTACGACTATCCAACCGCACGCATCGTTGACGAAGCCGGTATCGACATCATTTTGGTCGGCGATAGTCTGGGAAATGTAGTGCTCGGCTATGGCAACACTGTGCCCGTCACGCTCGAAGAGATTTTGGTGCACGTGAAAGCTGTGCGCCGCGGCGTGCAACGAGCATTGCTGGTCGCCGACATGCCTTACGGATCGTTTCATACCGGCGCGGACGATACGGTGCGCGCGGCGTTGCGTCTGGTGAAAGAAGGCGAAGCCGAAGCGGTGAAACTCGAAGGTGGGCAGAAACGAGTCAGGCTGGTTCGTCGACTGGTCAACGAAGAGATCGCCGTGATGGGCCATATCGGCCTGACGCCGCAATCGATCAATCAGCTGGGCGCATATCGCGTGCAAGGCAAGACCGCAGACGCAGCGCGACAGTTGCTGGATGATGCGTATGCATTGGAAGCCGCCGGCGCGTTTTCGATCGTGCTCGAATTGGTCCCACGTGAGATCGCGCAGATGATCACTGAAAGCATTAAGATTCCGACGATTGGCATCGGTGCAGGTGTTCATTGCGACATTCAGGTGCTGGTGTTTCACGACCTGGTGGGTATGGCGTTCGGAAAGCTGCCGCGCTTTGTTCGTGAATATGCGAACCTGCGCGAGACAATCACCGATGCGGTCACGCGCTGGGCCGAAGATGTGCGCAATGGCAATTATCCTGCCAATGAAGAGTCCTATGGCTTGCCTGCCGAAGCGGCGGAAGAGTTGAAGATCGACTTATCGAAGGACGGCAGGCTAAAACCCTCCTGACATTTGATCATTGACTCATTGACTCAATGAAAAAATGATTCAATGATTCAATGATTCAATCCTGCCAATGGAAATAATAAACAGACGTAAGCGAATGATGTCGGTGGCGCGAAGGCTGCGGCGTGAAGAGCATCGCACCATCGGTCTGGTCCCCACGATGGGCGCGCTGCACGAAGGACACCTCAGTCTTATTCACGAAGCGCGCGCCCTATGCGATGTAGTTGTCGTCTCTGTCTTTGTCAATCCAACCCAGTTTGGACCAACCGAAGATTTTGCGGCTTACCCGCGCGATTTAACGCGCGACTCTGCGCTGCTTGCTGAATACAACGTCGATTATGTTTTCGCGCCGGCTGTCGAAGAGATGTATCCACCGGGCGCCGTGACCTTTGTCACGGTCGAACGCTTGTCGAATGAATTGGAAGGGGCATCCCGTCCCGGTCACTTTCGCGGGGTCACGACAGTCGTGGCGACTTTGCTGAATGTCGTGCGGCCGCACTTTGCTTTCTTTGGTCAGAAAGATGCGCAGCAGGCGATTATCATCAAGCAGATGGTTCGCGATCTGGCGTTTGAGGCGGAGATTGTAGTGCTGCCCATTGTGCGAGAGCAATCAGGTTTAGCTTTGTCTTCGCGTAATGCTTATCTCGATCCAGAACAGCGACAGGCGGCAGCGGTCATCAATAACGCGCTGGTTCGTGCGCGGGGGGCGTATGATGACGGCGAGCATAACGCGACCCGCTTGATCGACATGGTGCGCGAACAAATCGGACAAGAGCCGCTGGCACGAATCGATTATGTGAGCATCAACGATGCTACAACACTTGAGAAATTGGACAAGGTTGACGATCAGCCGGCGTTGCTTTCGGTGGCCGTGTTCATTGGCAAGACGCGATTGATTGATAATGTGGCTTTGGGAGAACCAAGGAAGAACGCCGTTAGTGCGAACGCGTAGTCCTTTTGCAAAGATAGATGAATCAAAAGAGTCACATTTCGTTCACTCTCAACGGCGAGAACGCCGAGGTTGCATTCGCGCCGCACAAGACGCTACTCGAAGTCCTGCGCGAAGATCTCAACCTGACCGGAACGAAGCATGGCTGTGAGTTGGGTGAATGCGGGACGTGCACGATCCTGGTTGATGGCCGATCGATTCTTTCGTGTTTGATGCTGGGACTCGACGCTGAAGGTCGCAGTGTCACCACGATTGAAGGACTGGCGGAAGGTGGGCGATTACATCCTTTGCAGGATACGTTCGCGGATCTTGGCGCCGCGCAGTGCGGGTATTGCTCCCCGGGTTTCTTGCTGGCAGCAAAAGAGTTGATCGACAAATCTCCCAGCCCTTCGCGCGATGAAATTAAGGAAGCTTTGTCGGGAAATCTTTGTCGCTGCACGGGCTATATCAAAATTTACGAAGCAGTAGAGTTGGCTGCGGCGCGTGTGCGCGGAGAAGTGATGGAATTGCCGCGCGAGAGTTTATATGGGTGTGAATAAGAGCAGCCACAAAAAAGCACAAAAGGCACAAAGAATGAAGAATCAGACTAGCAGCCTCGTGACTCGTCTTTTATCTGATCGAACTTCATTTTGTGCTTTTTGTGCCTTTTCGTGCCTATGTATTGAATGATGAAACAAAACGGCAACGGCAAACCCCTCAACGTCGTCGGGAAACCTTTCCGCAAGGTTGACGCGCGCGCGAAGTGCACGGGCCAGACGAAGTTCGCCGACGACATCGTTTTGCCCCGCATGCTCTACTGTAAAATTCTACGCAGTCATGAACCTCACGCGCTGATTAAGAAAATTGACGTTTCAAAAGCATTAGCTTTGCCTGGCGTCATCTCTATCATCACGGGAAAAGATCTCCCGATTCCTTACGGCATTCTTCCGGTCAGCCAGGACGAACATGCGCTCTGCATCGACAAGGTGCGATTCGTAGGTGATCCGGTGGCCGCCGTCGCTGCGATCGATGAAGACGTCGCGTTCGACGCGATGAATTTGATCGAAGTGCAGTATGAACGGATGCAAACGATTGCCTCGATTGAAGAAGGCGTGATGATTGATGAGCCGCGCATTCATGAATATGGCGATGGCGGCAACGTGCATAAGAAAGTCTCGCTTGAGTTCGGCGAGGTTGAGGATGGGTTCGCTGAAGCCGATCTGGTTCGAGAGGACACGTTCTTCTACGAAGGCAATACGCACTTGCCGATGGAGCAACACGCGGCGGTCGCTCATTTTGATTCGGACGAGAAACTGACGCTCTGGAGTTCGACGCAGACGCCGCATTACGTTCATCGCGCCTTAACCAAAGTTTTGGAAATTCCGGCGAGTCACATTCGCGTGATCGCGACTCCCAACGGCGGCGGCTTTGGCGGCAAGAGCGATCCTTTCAATCATGAAGTCGTAGTCTCGAAGCTCGCGATGATTACGGGCCGGCCAGTGAAGTGCACATTGACGCGCGAAGAAGTCTTCTACTGCCATCGTGGTCGTCATCCGGTGCTGATGCATATCAAGACCGGCGTGAAAAAGGACGGCGCGATCACGGCGATGCACTTCAAATCGTTTCTTGATGGCGGAGCTTATGGAAGTTACGGAGTGGCGAGCACGTTCTATACCGGAGCCCTGCAAACCGTCACTTATGAAGTGCCGCTTTACAAATTCGATGGGATCCGAGTCTTCACGAATAAACCTCCGTGCGGGCCGAAGCGCGGGCACGGAACGCCGCAACCGCGTTTTGGGTTGGAAGTGCAGTTGGACAAGATCGCAGAGCAGTTGAGTCTCGATCCGGTTGAGATACGGCGCAACCACCTGGTCAAGCCGAATTCCGTGACTGCGAATTATCTGCGTATCGGCAGCATGGGTTTGGGCGCATGCATGGACAAAGTGGTTGAAGGATCGGACTGGAAGAATAAGTTTTCGTGGCCCGTTAAAGAACCGCGAGCGCTAGCGAGCGGATCAGAGCCGCAACTTGAATGGCAGGATCCGCTCGCTACCGCTCGCGGTTCCGTAACACGCAAGCTTCCTTTCGGGAAAGGCATCGGCATCGCTTGTTCGTCATATATCTGCGGCGCGGGGCTTCCTATTTACTGGAACAACATGCCGCAGTCGGCTGTGCAGCTTCGTCTCGATCGCCAGGGTGGCGTTTGTGTGATGTGTGGTTCGACCGACATTGGTCAGGGATCCGATTCAATCCTTGCTTACATTGTCGCGGAGATTCTCGGCATCGATCCGTTCGACATTCGCGTGGTCACGGCCGACACCGATCTGACGCCGGTTGATCTCGGCAGCTATTCGAGCCGCGTAACTCTGATGACCGGCAACGCCGCGATTCAAGCCGCGGAGCGGGCAAGGGAGTTACTGACTATCGCCGTCGCGGAAAAACTTAAGGTGCCAATCGAAAATATTTCGTTCGCTGAGCGCCGCGTATTCGACGTTGAAAACCCTGAGGTGGGCGTTTCCTTCGCTGAAGCCGTGGTGCTGGCAGAATCAAAGTTCGGCACCATCGGTACTGTTGGTTCGTACACGCCGCCACGTTCGCCCGGCAAATACAAAGGCGCAGGCGTTGGCCCATCGCCGGCCTATAGCTATTCGGCAGCCGTTGCCGAAGTGGATGTCGACGCTGACACGGGCATAGTCACAGTCGAGCGCATCTGGATCGCGCACGACGTCGGCAAATCAATCAATCCCGTGCTCGTGATGGGCCAGGTCGAAGGCAGTGTTTACATGGGGCTCGGCGAAATTCTGATGGAAGAGATGTCGTATCGAGCGAATCGTAACGTCGTGCATAAGATCCCTTCGATGCTCGAGTACAAGAGTCCGACGACGATGGAGATGTGCGACGTAAAAACTTTCCTGATCGAAGATCCCGATCCGAACGGACCTTTCGGCGCCAAAGAAGTTGGCCAGGGCCCGCTGCTTCCGGTTCCACCGGCGGTGGCCAATGCGGTTTACAATGCGGTCGGCGTCCGCGTCGATGAAGTTCCGATTACGCCGGAAAAAGTTCTGAAAGCTCTACGCGAAAAATCAAAAGGCCGCGATGCACGTTTTGGCCCGGAATCAATTCCGAGCGTTGATTGGCCGGAGCCTTTGCGGGTCCTAACTCCGAGTGAAGGCGGCGACGGCCGTGAGATGCCACGGGTGTCGGTCCATTCGTGAAAGAAGAATGAAACTCCCAAACGGTGGAAACGCTGTCGTTGATATTGAAAAGTTGCGCGACTATTGCCTTAATCCGCATCACGAGAAGGGCAAGCACAAGGCGCGACGATTTAGAGAAAAGCTCGGCGTGACGGCAAGTGATGCCGAGCGATTGCGTCAGGTAATACTAGATGCGATATTGAAGATGGATGCGATAGAACAGAAGCCAACGCAATACGGAAGAAGGTTTACGGTGGATTTTGAGCTTTCGTGGCCCGAAGGTAAATTCATAATGAGCAACGCGCTTGTGCGCACGGCTTGGATTATTAGAAACGACGAAGACTTCCCCCGTCTGACGACTTGTTTCACGCCGCGAAGGAGCGCCTAGAGAAATGGATGGACTCAAATTACTTGATGTGGTGGCATTAATCGAGGACTTGGATTCCGAAGGCCTCAAACGCGGCGAAGTTGGCACCGTAGTTGAGGAATGGAAAGATGGTGTTTTTGAAGTCGAATTCAGCGACGATTCTGGGAAGGCTTATGCCTTCGCGGCTCTTCGGCCTGACCAGTTGATGAAGCTGCATTTTCGTAAGGATCAGGCGGCCTGAAAATTAGCCACTCTTAAATCTATGAAACGACTTTTACCATTCATCATAATTCTGGTCGTGCTTGGCGGTGCACTGGCAGTGTCACTGAAACTATGGAAGAGCGGCGGCGGCGCGCCGAATACAAATGCGACGCCGACGTTCGCCACGAATTTACCTGGGCCCACCCCTGCGAACAACGGTTCTGATCCAAACCAGGCAAACCAGAATGCGGCGGGACTAACCAAACCGAACGTCAAAGTCAGTTCACCGGTCGTGCTCGAAGAGTACGGCGACTATCAATGTCCTCCGTGCGGCCAGTTGTATCCTGAGCTAAAACAGATCGAAAAGGAGTACGGCGATCAAGTTCAGATCGTCTTTCATCATTTTCCCCTGATGAAGATTCATAAGAATGCTTTGGTGGCTGCGCACGCAGCCGAAGCGGCGCGCAATCAAAAGAAGTTTTGGGAGATGCACGATCTCCTCTATCGAAATCAAAAGGATTGGTCTGATCTCGCTGATCCGCGACCCGTATTTGTCACTTATGCGAAGCAGTTGGGCCTGAATATTGATAGCTTCAACCGCGACCTGGAGAGCAATCAGATCGACCAGAAGATTACCGCCGACATCGCTCGCGGCACCGCTCAGGGCGTGACTGGTACGCCAACAGTTTTTCTCGACACACATCTCTTGAACTATGAAGCGACCAACCTCAACGGCATTCGCCGGGGCATAAACATTCTGCTTGAGCGTAAAGCGGCCTCCTAACCCGGCCGCCTATAACTTGTTGTTTCCCGCCAATTAAACTTCGTAAGCTCAAGTTGTTGTTGACATGTCGTACACTTGTCTTTATAGTTTCCGCCCGTAGGTCGTCTTTGGTGCTAGCTTCGGCGTTCACCCCCCGCATCAAATCGACAGATTGCCGATGTTCAAGCTTAGACGCCTCGAAATCACGGGCTTCAAGTCCTTCGCGGACCACACTGACCTCATCTTCACCGGTGAGGGAATCACGAGCATTGTTGGACCAAATGGCTGCGGCAAGAGCAATGTTGCCGACGCCATCGCCTGGGTCCTGGGTGAACAGCGCGTAAAGCATCTGCGTGGCGGCGAGATGAAAGACGTCATCTTTCAGGGCTCGCGCAATCGTCCGCCAGGAGGTATGGCTGAAGTTATCTTGCATCTCGTTCGCGATGAGATCGTAGAGAGCGAGCCGGACATCGAAGACATCGACTCGACCCTGGAAAAGATCGATGAGCAGAGCGCGATTTTTGATTCAGTGGAGACGGCGCTCGCTTCGCCCGACGTCATAACCGAACCGGAAGCTGGCGGTTCAGAACCGGAAGCAGTGGAGACCGGACCAGAGGTTCAGGCTGAGTCCCCCGATCTCATCGCGGCAACATCGGATTCCGAGACAACACCCGACTCAAAACCCAAGACACCGCATCATCGTCATTGGCGCCAGCGCCGCAGTCTCGCTCTTGAGTTTGCTCCGGGCGAAGCCGTCTCAGTGACACGACGTCTCTATCGTTCGGGCGAGAGTGAATATCTGCTTAACGATCGTCCGTGTCGCTTGCGCGACATCCAGGATCTGTTCTCAGGGACGGGATTGGCCGGCGGTCACTACGCGATCATTGAACAGGGTCGCATCGGACAAATCCTTTCGGCCAAACCGATGGACCGCCGCACGATCATTGAAGAGGCGGCCGGTATTACCAAGTTTCGCGTGCGCCAGCGCGCCGCGGAGGCCCGCCTCGAATCTGCGCGCGGAAATCTCAGCCGCATCTCGGACATCATTTCGGAAATTGAACGACAGGTGAACAGTCTTCGCCGGCAAGCCGCGAAGGCGCGCCGTTATCGCATCATGCGCGAGGAGCTTCGCGAATTGCTGCGACACGTCTACGTCGCGGAGGATCGCAGTCTCGCCAGCTTGCTCGAAGAGACCCAGACGCTGTTGGACAAAGCGACTGAAGAAGAGCGGCGGCTCGCCGCGGAATTGGCGGAACGCGAAGAGAGTAGTCGCACCGCAACTCACAATGCTCGCGCTCGTGAGGACGAGTTGTCACAGGTGCGCGCGGCCGTCGCTGATGCTGCGTTGCAGCGCGATCGCCGGTTGCGCGAACGCGTCTATCAGCAGGCGCAGATTGAAGACCTCGGCAATCGTCGAGCGGAGATTGAAAAAGAAGTCGAGGCGTTGAGCGCGCGGATTGTCGTGGTTGATTCCGAACTCGAACGTTTGCGCGCGATCGATGCCCAGCTCAATACTGAGAATGATCAGACGGTTTCGGTGCTGCGCGAAGCTGAAGACGCCCACGCGCGGAAACTCGCAATCATTGCTGACGGTGAAAACGAGATCGATTCAGCGCGAACGGAGTTGCTGAGACATACCGCCGCGGCCGAGCGGCTGAATGAGCTGGTAAGGCAACTGGAGAATAGCATTGAGAAACTGGGGCAGCAGGCCGAAGGATTGTCGCGCGAAGGAGAGCGCGCCGCCGCCGCCCATGCTGAGCGGAACACGGAGGCGGCCAGGCTCAACGAACAAATAACCGCGGCGCGTGAGAAATTATCGCGGCTGATGGCTGAACGCGAGGCCGCAGTAAAAGCCGTCGTCGAAGGGCACGAGCGAGTTTCCGACAGCGATGCAGAGCTCACCCGGGTCCGCGACGATCATTCGCGGGCAGTTCACCGGCTGGAAAGTTTCAAGGAGCTGGACGAACGACGGGCGCACTATTCACTCGCAGTACAGGAAGCGTTCTCAGCTAATGAGCGCGAGGACTTTCATCTGATCGGAACGCTCGCCGACAGTATTCAGGTCGATGCTCGCTGGGAACGCGCCGTCGAAGGCGTCTTTGGATCGTCTCTGCAGTCGATCCTGGTCGCGACTCCGGATGACGCAATTCGCGCTGCGGCGTGGTTGAAGAGTAATCACGCAGGCCGCGCGAACTTCCTCGTAACCGGACTACATGGCGGTAGCGATGAGATTGATGTCGATGAGTTGACGTTCATCAGCTCAGCGCCGGCGGTCTCGCAACGTCAGGAATATGCACCCGTCGGTATTGATGGACCACGCATCGCGGACATTATCGGCGCGCCGCGCGAGTTGCTTTTGGTGCTCGAGCGCACGATGACTGAAAAGATGAACGCGCGAGTCGTCGATACGCTCGACGATGCGACGGCGCTGTCGCTCGCGACCGGTGACATGTTCGTAACGACGGACGGCGACTGGGTTTCGGGTGGGCAGTTCGTGAACGCGGGCAATGGCCGCGCGTTGGAAGAAGGCGCGGGACTGCTGACATTCAAACGCGAACTTCGCGAGCTGGAATCGCGCATCAATAATCTTTCGGCCGAACTTGCGGTGGCTGAAGTATCCGTGGCTGATGCACGGTCGCGTCTCACTGGTTTGGAAGAGTCTGTCGTCCTGCTTAACGCCTCGATTGCCCGGGAAGAGCGCGAGGTGATGGCGCGCGAGATGACTGCAGAGACTTTGCAACACGATATTGAACGGGCTCACCGCCACATGCGCGTTGTTTCCGACGACGCATCAAGATTGGAGCAGGAGCGGCGCGAGCTGGAAGAGCACCGCGGCCGGACGATGGCCGAGGCTGAGACTGCCGGGTCGCTGCGGCGGGCGGCCCACGAACGAATCGAGCAGACGACCAATGTTCTGGCCACCATCCGGCGCGATGCCGAAACTGAAACCGGCCTGCTGAATCACCAGCGAGAACAGGCCGCGGCCGCGGCCGAGCGTCGACGCTCGACCAACGCTGATTTGCGGCGGCTGGAGATTGAACGCGAAGATGTTGACGCGAGGCTATCGCGGCATAGGGTGGAGCTTACAGAGGCCGCGGGCAAAATTGACGAGTTGACACACTCGATCGCGGAAATCGATCGGCTGGCAGCAACTGTTGCCGAGGACAGGGCCCGCGAAGATGAACTCATCCTGGCGACCACCAACAGTTTGGAACGCGCCCGCGCTGACGCCGATACTCTGGCGAACGAGTTGGCTGAATTGAATCGCTCGGCGGCGTCGTCCCGTGATGCGCGTTCCGCTATTGAAGTACAACGCGCGGAAGCAATGGCCCGGGTAAACTTTGTCCGCGAAAACTGCGCCAACGAACTCAATCAAAGTCTCGAGGACCTGGCCCGCGAAGTTACGCTCGAACCGGAGTTCGATTTAGACGCGGAACGCGCGCGACTTGAAGATCTGCGCGACCGGCTGGAGAATTTTGGCGCCGTCAACATGATGGCGCTCGAAGAGCTCTCTGAAGCAGATGAGCGGCTGATCTTCCTGACCACGCAAAGAGAAGACATCACCAAGGGAATCTCTGCGACCGAAGAAGCACTGCGCGAAATCAAACGGCGCTCGCGCGAGCGTTTCCGCGATGCGTTCGAAAAGATCAATCAGAATTTCACCGCGCTGTTCCTGGAATTGTTTGGTGGTGGCCGCGGTGAAATGAGTCTAATCGACGGCGATGACGAACTCGAATCCGGCATCGACATCATCGCGCAGCCGCCCGGCAAGCGTCTGCAGAACATCTTGTTGCTTTCAGGCGGTGAGAAAGCGATGGCCGCGCTCGCGCTGGTGCTGGGAATATTTCACTATCGCCCGTCGCCGTTCTGCCTGCTCGACGAAGTCGACGCCCCGCTTGATGAAGCAAACATCGGCCGCTTCACGAACAAAGTTGTTTCCATGTCCGCCAACACTCAATTCATCGTTATTACACACAACAAGCGCACGATGGAAACTGCGCGCGCGCTTTACGGCGTAACGATGGAAGAGGTGGGTGTCTCGAAACTCGTCTCCGTGAAATTCGAATAAATTTCCTCTCCTGACGAGTGGCACGCGCATCCTGTGCGTGATCCACGGGCGGGACGCCCGTGCCACCTTCTTGGAATAAAAAACCACTTAAGGGAACCAACTTGCATTCTCTCCTTGTCATCTACAGAATAATTCGCGCTAATAAATGAATAGAGCTATCTACAGATTGTTTTCGCTTGCTTCATGCGTTCTGGTCTTCTCGCTTGGTGCTTTGGCTCAGGACGCGACCAAGCGCAACGACCGCCCGCCGGAGCAACCCTCTCCGACTCCACAACACACCGAAGAGAAAAAGCAGCCTGTTGATGCGACTCGCTACACCTACGAATTCAACCAGCCCGCCTTTGTCGTCAGTCATATTGTGATCGAGCATGATGCGCTCGGCCGGGGAAACATCACGTTTGTGCAGCGCACCGAAACGCCGATCGTCGAGCCGATTGAAATATCCTCCGCGGCGCAGGCAAGGATTTTTGGATTGTGGACTGACCTGCGATTCCTGGATTCGAAAGAGGATTATCAAGCAGCGAAGAACTTCGCGCACCTGGGAACCTATAAGATCGGGATGAACGACGGAAAGCGCAGTCGCATAGCGGAATTCAATTGGAGTGATAATAAGACAGCGTGGGCGCTGGCGGCTGAATACCGTCGCGTTGCAGATCAGGCAATCTGGGTTTTCAATATTAAGCTCGCGCGAGAGATGCAACCGCTGAATACGCCGGGGCTCTTGACGGAATTGGAAGGTTACCTCACCCGTAACGAAGTCTCTGATGCCCGCCAACTCGTGCCGCTGCTGAATGAGTTGAAGGTTGATTACCACATCCCTCTCATCGCCCGTAATCACGCCGATCGGTTGTTGAAAAAGATCGAGAAGTAGCTGCCTGGCAGGAATTCTGTTCTTTTCATTCCTTCGCTGTTTGGTATGATGGCTGAGCGGGATTTGAAATCACCAATATTCGAGAGACTGAATGCGGCTTTACGACGTAATCTGGAAAGTAAGATTCATTGAGAAGATTGGCGGGAAACACGGCGTTACACCTGATGAAGTCGAAGAGATCCTTTTCGGCAAGTCTCACATTCGTCGGGCGCAGAAGGGCCACATAAAGGGCGAAAATTTATATGCCGCCTATGGTCAGACGGCTGGCGGGCGTTATTTGATCGTCTTGTTTATTCGAAAAGAGCAAACAGCAGCCTTACCCATTTCAGCCCGTGACATGAGCGATTCGGAGCGAAGATATTATGAGCGACAAGCGGAAGCAAGTTGATCCTATTCCAGACGAGTTCACGAGCTACGAGGAAGCGGCGGAGTTTTGGGACACCCACGACACTACCGATTACCCCGACAGCTTCGAAACCGTATCGGTAGAAGCGGAGTTCCGGCATCGCCGATACGAAGTAGAGATTGATGAAGAGACGATGAAGGCGCTTAATGAGCAGGCTGAGAAGCGCGGCTTACCCGTGAGTAACTTCCTGAGCGAGCTGCTCAGAGAGAAGATCCGTCCTGCAGCTTAGGTTCTCGGTCGAACCTCCGTAACAACTCGTGCCGCCATTGAAAGAGTTGCGCAGCGACAAGCACAGCCCACTCATCCCTCATCGAAATCTGAAAACGATCGAAAAGTAGAAAGCGCTCTGACTTTCGTTAGAACTCATCAAGCCTTTTCCGGTTTCTTTTCCTCAAAGCGAGCCCAGAAGGTATCGACAAGGAGCTCTTGAAGTTGAAGTACGGCTTCGCGGAGCGCTTCGGCGTCTTTAACATAGGCGTCATAGAGCAGTGATACTTGCGTGGCATATTCCTGCTCAAGGTCGAAGTCCTGAACGATGCCAGAGCTCTTCCCTTCGTACATCGCTGCAATTTTGAACATAAAGGTGTCGTGAGGATCCCCGCCGAATGGTCGTTGTATTCCTTCGTGCGCTCGTTTGTTTCTTTCCGCCCGCAAATCCTTGCCAATTGAGCCAATCGTCAGCAAGGCTTCTAATACAGGCGTTTCCTTCAAACTCTCTTCTTGCTTGAGGCGCCGCAGAGATAAGTCGCGCGGGTTGATTCCCAGTTCAAAGACTTCACTAACCAACACATAGCAACAATCTCTGATTGCAGAGACCCGAAACAATGCGAGGTCGACCGTCGCGCTTAACCAGACGTATCTATCTATGGCCCGTACGTGTGAAGGAATAGGGAACTCGGTCACGCCTAACATCTGAACAATCGGACGCAATGCGATAATGGCCTCTTCCAAGACGTTGAGACGACTACTAACAGACCATGCATAAGCGAAATCGGAGTCCTTCCGAACGAAATCGGCCCAATCATGATATGTGTGGTCACTGAGTTGAAAGGGCATGAGAATACCGTAAAGGACTCCGGCGAGTTCGCAGCCGTCTAAATCCCACCAGGGATATTTAGGATGAGATTGAGCTGGCTCTTTCATTTACAACGGCTAACTGCAACATTCTGAGCTGGAGTTGTTGCTATGATTTAAGAATCATCCGGCAAAACTCAATCAAACGATTCTCAGCCCAGAAGCGATCCTCGTCCTGGGCGTTCGCCGACAGAAACGCTACGTGGCCGCCGCGTTCGGTTGCCATCAACAGGACGTACGGATTTGCCGCCACGGACGGATCGCGGAGTGGGGCGAACGGAATGAACGGATCGTCCTCGGCGTGAATGATCAGTGTAGGGATGCGAATGCGCTCGATGAAGCGCAGGGCACTGGCCTTCGAGTAGTAATCCCGCGCGTCGGCGAAACCAAACGCCGGCGCGATGAAACGGGCGTCAAACGCTTCAATGCTATGGACCTGGCCCAGGCCAGATACGTCATAAAGATCGGGAAACAGTTTTGCCTTCCTTCTGATGCGGTTCTTCAAGCGCCGCAGAAAATCCTGTTGATAAATCCAGTTACGACGCTGGGCCATGTTGGTCGTGCTGGCCCCCAGGTCCACCGAAGGCGAAACTGCGCAGATGCCAAGTACTTCGGGAGGTGGATCGTCTCCATATTCGCCGGCGAGCTTGAGGACCATGTTTCCGCCCAAAGAAAATCCGGCGATTAAGATACGTGACAAGCGATCAATCTGGATCAGTTCGTCAATCACCACGCGCAGGTCAGCCGTGAGTCCGCCGTGATAAAGCGTTGGCGACAGATCCTCAGTCCCTCCGCAGTTCCTATAGTTCACACGCACCACGTTAAAGCCGGCGCTGAAAGCCTTTTCAGCCGTCGATATCATATAAGCCGACGCGGTCGAGCCCTCCATGCCGTGCCAAATAACCAGAGTCGGATGTTCGACACGATTCGAGTGCCAACGACAGCGGGCCAGGACCTGGCTTTCTGCTTCTACCTGAAAAAGCCTCTCTTCGTCACCGGTCCGATCGCGCGGCCGCAGCGGCCAGAGATATGCCGCGAGCGTTTGCGTGTCACCGCCCTGGAAAACGCGATGCGGAACGAACGCCTGAGATTTCAGTTTTTGAGTTAACCGTTCGCGGAGGATTTTGATTGAGGTTTTGTCATACAACATTAAGTTGAGAGTACGCTCTTAGCGTCAGCGTTCCTAGCGCGGGTGGTTAATGTCATAGGAAAGTCAGTACCGGGAGCTGTAGCGACCGGGTCTCAGCTGTTGCAGGGATCGAGATCGCGAGGATTGTCACCCGGTCGCTATCGCTCCCGGTACTGACTCCATAACGTCTCACTTGAAAGCCAGAACGACATCAACCGTAAGTTTCTGCGCGTCGGGCCTTTGTTGAATCTCAACGTTGGTGCGCGTACTTGTGCGGGAGCGTTGCATCAAGCCGCGCATAAATTCCCTGAGAGCGCCCTGGCGGAATGTATCGAGGTAGGATTCGTCAAAAACCGCATTCGACCCAAGGGTCCATTTTCCTTTCAATTCATCTGCGTCCGCAGTGGGGAGACCCGTGATAATCAGGTTGCCCATGAAATAGCGTGGCCCCTCAGTGATGTTGAATTTATAGGTGACCACTGAAGCTGCATCGTCATACTCGCTTGATTCTTTGATTGTTGCTGTAAGATAGCCGCGCTTTCCATAAGCTTTAGCGACATTTTTCAGGCCCAGATCGATCTTAAGCCCATCGGCGAGCTCGCCGGGATTCATACCGAGCGCCGGCCCCAGTTCTTCAATACCCAACTTGTCGTTACCGTCCCAGACGGACTTGGCCCAGCGATACGCCTGCCCCTCCTCGACCGGAATAGTTACGTTCACGCCGCCCGCGCATTGCGGCGAACTTTCCAGCGTGGCGGTGGGCATTTGAAACTCGGCGCGCAAATGTCCGATGTGACGATAAAGAGGCAGCAGGTTGAGCGGCGCAAACGTAGAGACATCTTTGCGCGAGTAATCCATCTTGAAAAGCGGCTGTGAGGCTTTGACCAGCTCAGCTTCACTAATCGCCGAGGCGCCGGGAAAATGCAGTGAGCACAGAGGAATCCGCGCGCCCTTTACCGTGTAAAGCAATTCCTGCTTGTCCTTTGATACGTAAGAAAGATAGTCGACCTGGCCCGCAATGTTCTTTGAGGTCAGCAGTCGCTGTAACGCCGCGGCGATCTTGTCCGCTGTTTCACCAGAGGCCGGCGCCGTGCCGTTAAAGTATGGAACGTCTTTGCGAATCGCCGCGACAATCTCATCGTCGGTGAACCATACGAAGTTTTCAAAAACAACCGGCAGACTGATAGCTGATTCTTCGAGTTCAAAAGTGACGGTCGCTTGATTGCCCGGGTTGCTGATGCGCACTCGATAACTCAATTTGCGAAAGAGGCCCGACTTCAATAACTCTCCGGCCGCTGCATCCAAAATATTTGGATCGATAGTCTGACCAACTTTGAGGCCGCTCATCGCGACGACCTGTTCTTGCGTTAAGCGTTTCAGGCCGACAAATTCCAACCGGCTTAGAGTCTGCCGTTGCTGCGCGGCGGCGACCGGCAGAAGCAAGAATCCGAGGAGCAGGACAACGCCCGCTCTGATTAGGGAATTAGATGGAATCGGTGTGCGCATATTGATCAAGGTTTGCCGGAAGCATCTTCACGTTATACTTATGATGAATTCTAGCTTGAAGTGGTTTGACCATGAAAGGCACGCGCAAAAGAAATAAGAGTGCGACGGCTATTAGTCGGCGCGACTTGATCGTCTCAGAATGGCGTCGCTTGGGTGCGGCGTCGCTTGGAGCGGATGAATTGATTCGGATCCAGCAGGCGATCGGTGAAGCTTTTGGCCAGGGTGCGGTCGAGAGTCCGTCGGCGATCGCGCGTGAGCTGGCGCACGAAGGGGCGGAGCTCCGGCATCCGGAAATAATTGAATGCGACGCGCGCTGGCGCGAAGCTTACATTGATGGTCAGTTGAAGACATTCGGTAAGCTGAGTGCATTGGAAGCGGTCGAACCTTTGAGATTGAAACAGGCCGAGTCGCTGATCCGAAAACTGGAACAGCTGCGTGCTCGGTTTGAGCGGACATCGGATGATGGTCAGGTAACGGAGCTCAGGGCTTGCGCAATTGACGCACGACGCGCCGCAGTCTCAAGGGCGAAGGACGCGTCTCTTCCCGTTGCCCTCCGGCACGAACAAGTGGAAATCGCTAAATGGTTGATGGTTTGGTTAGAGACGCCGAACCTGTTTCAGCAGTGGATAGAATTGCGGAAAGGCTCGCCGGCTTTCAAGGAAAGATTTTCTAATGACGACTGATCGGATCATAGGCTCAAGGCAGGTAAGACGATCCACGAACCAACACGAAACGTTTCGTGTGATCTGGTGGATCGTTTGTGCTCCGGGAAAAGTTGCTTCCTTATGACGCTGAATCCGCGTTGATGGATGGTCGCGCCGTGAATGGACTGTTCGTCTCGTACGCATGAGCGGCGCGAAGCAGGGTTGACTCGCTCCAGTATGGACCAAGCAGTTGCAAACCTATAGGCAGCCCTTCCGACGAGAGCCCGCACGGAACGCTGATGCCCGGCACTCCCGAAAGATTTGCGGTCACGGTGTAAATGTCGTTGAGGTACATCGCGAGCGGATCGTCGACTTTCTCTCCAAATTTAAAAGCCGGCGTCGGAGTGGTGGGCGTCAGGATGGCGTCGCATTGCTGGAATGCATTTGCAAAGTCCTGTCGCAACAGGGCCCGAACTTTTTGCGCTTTCAAATAGTAGGCGTCGTAATAGCCCGCCGATAAAACATAAGTCCCGAGCATGATGCGGCGCTTCACTTCGGCGCCGAACCCTTCGTTACGCGTCTTGCGATACATGTCGCGCAAACCCGGCGCTTCCTCAGCACGAAAGCCATAGCGGACGCCGTCGTATCGGGCGAGGTTCGAAGACGCTTCGGCCGTGGCGATAATGTAGTAAACCGCGATCGCAAATTTGGAGTGCGGCAGATCGACGTCCACAATCTCAGCGCCGAGATCGCGATAGGCGTCGATTGCCTTTTCGATCGTTGCCCGTACCTCGTCGGCCAAACCTTCGCCGAGCAGAGCGCGGGGGACGCCCAAACGAAAGCCTTTCTCAAGGTTTTTTTCCGTCTCGCCAATATAGTTCGGAACCGGCACATCGCCAGTGGTAGCGTCGTGAGAGTCGCGTCCGGCGATGACTTGCAAAACCGCAGCGGCATCACTCGTGGTCCGCGCAAAGACACCGATTTGATCTAACGACGAACCAAACGCGACCAGTCCATAACGCGAGATTCGGCCATAGGTCGGCTTGAATCCGACAACTCCGCACAGCGCTGCAGGTTGCCGCACTGAGCCGCCCGTGTCGGAGCCCAGCGCCGCTGGCACGATCCCTGCCGCCACGGCCGCCGCGGAACCACCGGAAGATCCACCCGGAACACGAGAAACGTCCCACGGATTCTTGACGGTACCAAACGCAGAGTTCTCGTTCGAAGAGCCCATTGCGAACTCGTCGCAATTGGTCTTGCCGATGACGACCCCACCAGCTTTGATTAAGCGTTCAATTGCGGTGGCGTTGTAAGGCGGATGATATGGGCCAAGAATGCGTGATCCGCAGGAAGCCTGCATGCCACGCACACAGATGTTGTCTTTGATCGCGATCGGAATGCCGGCCAGCGGCAAGCTGTCCCGGTCCGCGCGCTTATCAATCTCCTCCGCGCGCTGCAGGGCTCCTTCACGATCAACCTGAAGAAAAGCATTCAAGGTGTCGTTCAGGTTTTCGGCCGCGTTGATTGATGATTCGACGATAGCGCGCGCGGTTCCGTCGCCGCGTGCGGTGCTGTCTTTGAGATTTGCTATGGATGCCATGCTGTGCGAGTCGAGGTGAAGTATCACGCCAATACTTTTGGTACTCGAAAATGTCCTGCGGCCGGATCAGGCGCCTCTGCCAAAGCAATTTTTTGCCCGAGAGAAGGCTGCACTTCATCCGGACGATCCGACTGGGTTGCTTCGCCTTCCGGTGTCAGTCCGCCCAGCGCCGGCTCGACGTTACTTGTATCAATCGCGTTAAGCTGTTCGACGTAGGTGACGATTTCCGAAATCTGCGCCGCGAACATTTTGCGTTCGTCGTCAGTAATGTCCAGATGCGCAAGCTGCGCGATCTTCTCAATGTCAGATTCTGATATGGGCATAAGACCTGGTTAATCGTTGCTAAGATTTGAATCGCGGCGCGCGATCAGGTTATTGGCGGCGCGCAGAAATCGCGCTCGCAAATCTTCATCAGCAATCGATGTGGCCGCAAACATCAGTTCGGTTGGCAGTGGATGGTCCATTGGCTTCTTGGATGACTCGCTCCGATTGATAGGCTGCTCTTGCGAAACGTCTGACGGTGCGATGCGAAAGACGAGCTGATTCACAGCGCCACGTCCCAGCAAGTTGTTCATCCGAAATATCAGTTCGGCGCTCATCGATTGAAGTTGTTTTTGCCACAGCGCATCCATGACCGAGACAGTCAATGTCTTGCCCTCGAAACTGGACGGATGGGTATTCCGGCGCAAACCCTCGCCTGCCGCGCGGGCCCAGGCCATTTTTACAGCAAGCTCAGGGTTGGCGCGAACGATCTTCGGTAACAGTCGCGTTACATCAATCATCTGGTCGATTGAACTGGCGCACAAAAACTTTCACAATAGATGGAACTCCGGCAGTTTAATGGAAGATGCGTCGCTGACCAAGTGAGTGTGAGAATCGGCTAATAGTAAGGGAGTCAGTACCGGCAGCGGACCGGGGTCCCCGCGCGGGCAGCCCGCGTGGGGTGGTGGATGCGACCGGGTCGCAGTTCATCGTGATAATCACAATCGTAAGATTGCTACCGGTCGCTATCGCTCCCGGTACTGACCTCAACGGCAAAACCATGATCGAGTTGCCAGAAATTATTCTCGCTTCGGCCAGCCCGCGTCGCGCTGAGATTCTGCGCACCGTCGGGTGGCCGTTTGAAACTCTGGTCGTTGATATCGACGAGTCACGGCGCGAGCGTGAAGATGCGACTGCCTACGTCCAGCGACTCGCTCTTGAAAAAGCTGAAGCGGCAGCGGCACAACGCAGCGAATTAACTGTCATTGGCGCGGACACAACGGTAGCGATAGATGGTCACATCCTTGAGAAGCCCACTGATGAAGCGGATGCGGCGCGAATGCTCCGGCTTCTAAACAATCGCTGGCATAAGGTGATGACAGGCGTGGCGGTGGTCGATCGCACGACTTCAGTCGTGAGAGTTGCCCACGAAGAAACGGAAGTGAAATTCGCACCATTGAGCGACGCGGAAATCCAATGGTACGTTGCGACCGGAGAGCCGATGGACAAGGCAGGCGCTTATGCAATTCAGGGTTTGGGCGCGCGCTTCATCGAACGCATCAAGGGTGACTATTTCAACGTGGTTGGATTACCCGTGCGACTGCTTTATGAATTGATTAGATCGACGGAGGAATAAGTCGACCTTGTGAAGACTTCAAATTTCAAATCTCAGATTTCAAATCTGAGATCTCAGGGCTCATAGAATCTTATCGAGCCGGTCAGCTAACTGTTTCGCCGCATCGGCGCCAGGATCCAGTCCTCCAACTACTGCCGCGACCTGACCCTGCTTATTAAGTATCACGGTCGAAGGCAGTTGATCGACGCCCAGCCGTTTCGATACCAGACCATCGGGATCGCGCAGCACGGTGATCTTATATCTGCGACCCAGATCGCGAAGTTGGTTATCATCGGCGAAGTTTTTCGACTTGGCCGAATCCGACTCAGTGCTCACCCAATAAACGGCAACGCCTCGACCGGCATATTGGTCGGCAAGCTTTTTCAAGCTCTCCATCTGATTTCGTGTCAACGGTAGCCATGATGCGCCAAACGCGAGCACGACAACCTCGCCGCGCAGGCTTTCAGAAGATACCGGTGGGCCATCCAACGCGCGTACGGAAAACTCAGGCGACTGGAGCGTGGTCGCGTTCGCAAATGAAGCCATGGTAAGACTAAATAAGCAGGCGGTTACGAGAATGGCTCTCCACGTTCTGGTTAACATTCGAACTCCTTTTGCGCTCGCCATCAATCGCTTGGACGAGCTACCGAACAGAGTTTAGATGCGGAAATATCACCGCGCGTCATTGATGTCAAAAACGGTCAGAATCCTCAGGAAAATCGCATCAAATTCGTCACCGGCTCGCGCCCGAGACTTCCGCGTGAAGCGCGAGGTAATCTTCCCATGTGTCCATATCGCGCGCAACGTAGGGCGATTCAACGGGCAAGCGCAGCACCTCGGTTCGATGAGTATCGAAAAACGAGCGTAGCCCTGTGCGGGGATCGAGATTAAGCAATTCGTTGCGGTAAGAGAGATCGATCAAGACGGGATGCCCTCCACGACCGCCGTGTTGGGGTTGAACCAAGCGAGCCCCGCGTTGCCATGCTGCGACGATCGCCTTAATAGTTGCACTGGAGACACCTGGATGATCGACGAGAGCAACCAGCAGGCACTTCGCGTTCTCAGAAATATGCTCAAGACCTCGCCTGATCGATTCGCCCATTTCGCTCTCCGAATCGGGGTTGAGCGCAAAACGTAGTTCGTAAGATTCAAGATGCTTTTGTATTTCATTCGCGCGATGGCCCACCACGACGATGATGTCGTTCACGTCAGCACCGTGAAGATTGTTGATGCACGTCTCGATTACTGTGACATCGCCAAACGGAAGGAGCGGTTTGAAAGCGCCCATGCGGCGCGAGCGGCCCGCGGCGAGCAGAAGTGCGGCGACATCTTTCACGCGGCAAAGATAACCACAAACACACGAAGGTACAAAGGCTTTTTTAAGTGTGCTTTGTGTCTTCGTGTCTTGGCGGTGGACTTTGCCCAAAATCCAGATCGTGCGTGAAGAATCAATCTGGGTACCGAACCGCTTGTGTTAGCAAGCGGGTTATCTCAAGGAAACTACCCGGTCACTGGCGCGACCGGTTCCGCACCGTTTTCGTCTCGTCGACATGGTGGCCAAAGCCCTTAGTGGTTAATTCGTGCGGTCGCCCCAACTACTTCGCTGGTGGCTCCCAGAGTTCTATGCGATTGCCTTCAGGATCCATGGCCCAACCCATTTTGCCGAATTCGGATTCGTCAGTCTTCGCGTCCACTTCCACACCTTCTGCCCGAAGTTGGGTCAATAACCAATCCAGGTCATCAACTCGATAGTTAATCATGAAGGGCTTCGTGCCGGGCTCGAAGTGTTTTGTTTCTTCGGTAAACACCGACCAGGCCGTGGAGCCATCGTCTGACCGGGGATCGTCGTCGCGCCAATGAAACACGGCGCCCCAACTTTCCGACTCGATACCCAAGTGGGTTCGGTACCAATCCTTCAGTTTCTCAGGATCTTTTGCCTTGAAGAAAACTCCGCCGATGCCGGTTACTCGTTTCATGATCTTCTCCTGGGTGTAGTGGCGGGGCTTGTCCCCGCCCGTTTGGGTGTGGGCAGGGACGAGCCCTGCCCTACAGTAACTCTCGCAATGCTCGCAAGGTGTATTGCCGCGCCATTTGCTTGCGCCATTGATAAACAAAATCGGTATTGTCCAACGGACGAGCTTTGACATAGGCAGCTTCAGCGGCTGCCTGGATTTGATCTTCATTGAGTATTTGGCCGATTAGAGCCTGCGCAGCTTCGTTCACCTGAACGGGAGAAGGAGCGATGCCGCCCAGTACGATCTTCGCGGCTTGGACGACCCGATCGCTACCACTCCCGGTACTGACTTCATTACCGTTCGTCTCATACCGAACATACGCGGCAACTCCCAAGACCGGAAAATCAAAGGCTCCGCGCCGCCGCAGCTTTTGATAAGACGCGCGCCAGCCATTTGTCGGCGGCAAGTGAATATCAGCGAGCAATTCGTCCGGTCGCTTCTTGAGATAATCAATCCCATCGTCGTTATAAAACGCAGCGGCATCGATCATGCGATCACCTAAGGTGGAGACCAAACGAAACTTCGCGCCAATGGCCACCATCACCGGAACGAGATCGGATGACTGTACAGCCCAGCATTTCGAACTTCCCGGCGCCACCCAACAGATGTCGCCGTCTTTCTTCAGACAGAAATTGATCGCTTTGCGCCATTCGTAATTCTGATCGTAGTAATTGCAGCGCGTGTCGAGCAGCAAGTTTCCGCCAATCGTTCCCATGTTGCGCAGGATTGGCGTCGAGATCGTCCGCGCCGCAGAGGCGATAACCGGATAATCACGTTTGATTATTTCGTTCTCGCAAATCTCCGTCAGCCTGATTGACGCACCGATCACCAGGCCGCTATGACCATCGCCTGTTACCCTATTCAGTTCCGGCAGACGCATGACAGAGATGACCGTCTTCGGCATTTGCTGTCGTCGCTTCATGTTTGGATAGAGATCAGTTCCACCGGCGACGAACTGTGAGTCAGGCCCAGTGTCACCGACAATCTTCACCGCCTCCGCGATGGTGCGCGGCGTGCGATAAGAGAATTTGGGCAGACGCATCATGCCAATTAACTGTAAATAGTGTCTTAGCCTTTATCAGGAACCCAACGGGTTCCTTCGAACCATTCGAGTTCATAAGTAACATCCTTCAAATTCTTAAGCTCCGGATGTTTCTGCCGTAACAATTTGCGCTGATGGCTTACAATTTCTTTTCGTTTTCGCGGTGACGAAGTAAGCATCGGAGTTTCGTACAAGACCTTACCCTTCGATTTTGCCACAACACGACAGTTTGTTTTCTTTTCGTAGTAGTGCTTCCTGCGTTTGGTCTTAGAAATGGAAGTGCGGTTTGCGAGAGCTTGGGCCGCCGACACAATCGTTCTTAACGCTTCATTCACTGATACATCATCGGGGAAGGCGGCCCTAATGTCGTCATCCAAGAGCGCCGAATACTTTTCCGTTTTCACGCCTTTATTCCTTCGAAAAATGACCTTCCATTGATCGTTGAGTTCGGTCTCGCTTTACGCCGCCACCAGCACCGGTCGATAGCGCAGCTTCACAATCTGATTCAGATCGGTAATATCGGTTTGAGCCTGGACCCTTCCGAACTCGTCGACGAACTCAACGATCAATCCCGACGGATGATCCGAATTTGATTCAAAGACCTGAATGACCGTGCCCACGTCTCCGCGTTGCAAACCGGCATCGGGCTGATCGACTAAAAGCGCCACGACATCGTTTTCATGGATATTGTTCATTTCACTTACCCCTCATCTCACGTAACAACTCGTCAGCCGCGGGAAGTCGGTGCCGAATTCGATTATCCAAGTAAATCTAACGGTAGCCGACAAGCCGCCGAATTCAAGAATTGAGTCTATTACATACTTATCGCCGAATACAGATGGCGGCTGGACTTTGGCATCACCGCTTATGGCTGACTCGAACGCGCGTTCACGCAACCACTCCGCGTCCGTCACTGTAATGCCTAGTGCGGCTTGGAACACCCGGGCCTTGTGTTTGCCAACAGGATGATTTGTATTGAGGCTGTAGTCGCGTAGTTTCTGAATCTCAACAACCGCTTTGTGGGAGTTTGGTAATTGCATCGCGCGAAATTCTTAGTGGCATCTTAACCAGAGTGTCGCGCTTCGCGCTTTACCCTAGGACACCTTAGAGAACGCCTTCAGCGTTCCACCCCTTGTTCTTCGTTGTGATCATTCTCGTTACCTTGATCTTTATCATTCCGGACGATGAACCTTACTCCGGCTCTATAACGTTCAGCGTAGATTCCACGCCGCACAAGTTTTAGCTTGCTGAGATCATATTCGGGCAGCATCTCATCGTCTTCCTGTTGCTCCCTTGTCTTTCATTGTTAAGTCGTCGTTAGTGTCTTCATTTGCCATTGACGTGATGGAGTCAGTAACGGGAGCGATAGCGACCGGGTCGCAACTATTGCAAGAATCGAGTTTGCTAGGACGTTACCCGGTCGCTATCGCTCCCGGTACTGACTCCATCCTCAAATTAAGACCCTACCACGTCGCTTGGGTACAACTCAGCACAAAATCATCGCTTCACGTCCCGCCTTACATAGAGCAACAAATCAACGCCTGGCCGAAGCGGATAATCACCGTTTTCGTCCAAGCCGGAATTCAGACGATCGTATCGATCGCCGTAGTTGGTCTTAAGCTGCTCCTCCTGGGCCATCGAGCCAATTATGATCGGTTCGTTGGTGGGCACGAGGTTCCCGTAATAACCCACTTTTTTGTAATCGCGGAAATACCACGGCGCCGGCCAATAATCCGGCGAGACGATCGCGATGCCGGTATCCGTGCCGGTGCCGTTCTTCTGGGCAATCTGATCGATTTCGTCAAGCATCGTCAGCATCTGCCGCTTCGTATGAGCATAGACATACGGCAATTGATCGTCGTCGTAATGGACAAAGTTGAGTTGATATAACTGGTAACCGCAAATCCCGACGATCAAAACAGCGGGTATGAGAAGCAGGCGGGCTTGCTGAAACTCACGCAGCTTTCGATACGCGACGTCCAAGGTATAGCCGGAGGTGAGCGCCAGCGGCACAATGAAATTCAAACTTATCCATGGCGTTTTGTATCCAACCAGCGAGTACGCCGCCAATAATCCGAAGGACCAGAGCGCCAGGAACAACGCCATCCGATTGTCGGCCCGCCAAACTGCAATCAGCCCGCCGATGCCGGCGAGCACCACGACGACTCCCTCTTCCAAAACCAGCCAGTCGATGTATTGGTACCAGGGATGCTCGTGTTCATGTGTGCGCTGTCGCCAGAGGTTCAGCGTCTTCAAAGCGTCGGCCACGCCTTTCGGATAATTCGTGAAGAACGATGAGTAGAAGAACACTGCGACCAGGATGAATACCGCGAACGCGACCAGCGCGATAGTCGTTATATGCACAGGCCCGCCGAGACGATCAATCGTTGTTTGCAAACGCTCGCGAAATGAAGATTCATCGACTACGCGTCTGCGATCGAGTGTGTCACGCAAGCGAAAGTAAACGCCGGTGATCACCAGCGCGATCAGCAGCACTGGTCCATTCATGATCCATGTTTCTTTCGTCGCGACCATCAAAGCCGTGGAAATGGAAGCAAGAATCAGATAGACGCTGCGCCCTGTGTCGTAGTACTTCAACGCCGCTACGACGATCCCAAACGTGAAGAAGACAAACAGCGATTCGTGAATGAAATAACGCGAAAGATAAACTGCTCCCGGTGAGATTGCGATCAATGCCGCAGCCGACAGCGCACCAATTTTGCCGATGCGCTTTCGCAACAGCAGCGCCAGCCAGATTGTGGCGACGCCAAACGCGACAGTTACCAAACGAATATTGAATGTCGTGAGGCCGTAGTTATCGCCGGCTGCTTTGCCGCCGAAAAACCGAACTATCCAGGGAATGACTGCTGAGAAGTAGTAAAGCGTCGGGCCGTGATAGTTCTGCGGATCGTAGAAATATTTTCCTTCGCGAACGAGCGTCACCAGAAAGTTTCCGTTGACGCCCTCGTCATGATGGAGCGGCACGAGCGAAAGTTTGACCAAACGCAGAAACGCCCCGACCAGAAGGATCGCCAGGGCGGACAGCCGCCAGGCGCGCTCTGAAATTTCAGCGCCCGATGTCGTCAGATCGATTTCGCGCGTCGTCTTTCCCGGCGCGGTTTCTCTCTGTGGCGATGATTGCTTTTTACGGCGCGACTTTGTAGAGATGGTACTCACCTACCGTTGTGACTTCCGGATAGCGACTGAAGAACGCGTCGTTCACCGGCATCACTGAGCGTTCCTGCGGATCGACTACAACATAATCGACACCGTATTTCGCGAGCAAGGCAGGCGCGTTAGGCGAGCCTGCATAAATTCTCTTGATGTCTGCTTCGCGCGGGCCCGAGTCAATGCCGTGCGTCCAGATGTGACCTGGATATCCCATCAGCGATCGGCGGCCCGAAAGGAAAATCGGGGTGTTGTGAATTGGCGCGTGCAAGATCATTGCCCGCGCCGGTATCTGTTGTTTGATCGTCTCAGCGAAGGTTACGCCGTCGCGATCAAATTCCTGGTACTCACCCTGACGCGTGAGCAAGGCAAAAACATCCAATCCTCCTGCCAGTGTCAGCACGACAAACAATGCGCCGGCGGTTATGCGATTAAAAATGTTGCCTTCCCACAGACGTGCCAGCAGCAATGCAACAATCGGTGCCGAAGCTATCCACCAATAGAAGAGAATTTTGATGTTGTCCCAAATCCATGGGGCGAACTTGATCAAGTTTGGAATGATGAAGCAGAGCGTGAAGGGCAAATAGAACAGCAACAGCCGGCGCGGGATCAAATACTTATCGGTTTTCCAGAGCAGAGCCGCGATTAAGAGCGGAATGAAAACACCGGTGTTCTTGAGCCAAAACCAAACTACGTTTTCATCGCCGTGACCCCATCCGATGTCCCAGCCAATGAATGCGCGCGTGCTGACTGCGCTGCCATGTGTGGACCATAGCAACTGTGGAATCGCGATGACGGAAGCGACCACGAAGAACGCGAGCCATGCGCGCCACTTCCTGATATTGATAAGTGCGAGTACGCCTCCAACACCCATCGTCGCTATAAAGCTGTGCGCGTGAACCAGAGGCAATAAACCTGCGATGAATCCGGCGGCGATCATGCGCCGATGCGGCAAAGAGCGGTCAGTACCGCCTGCGTCAGCGGGCGGGTTAAGGCGCTTCTTTGACCCACCCGCTGACGCGGGTGGTACTGACTCGCGGTCCCGCATAGCATCCCACCATTGAGTGAAAACGATGACCGCTAACGGAATGCCGAGCAGGAATCCTCTCTGCGGTACGAGCAAACTCGTCACTGCATTGCCCCAGCGCCATCCCTGCGTTACGTCCGGCAAGATCGTGTACGAGTGCTGAATGTTCATCAGTATATGAAAGACACCCGCATCCGATTTGTTCACATCGCCAAACAACATGGCCCAGCCGAGCCCGCCATTCAGAATTACAAGGACGGGCACCAGAATTGCCGCCGTACGGTTGCGTAGCAGACGCAATCCGAAGCGATGCAGGACTCCGACGAGAGCCACGCCGATAATCCAGTTCTCTATGAAAAGTGAGTTGCGTAAGGTTGCACCGCAGCGCACGAAAATGGCGGACACAAAATCCGTCAGGAACGGATACGTAAATCGCACACCTGAAAATGTGGGGTCCTCAGGCGGATAATTTTGACCAAACGCGAACCGGGTGATGACGCTTATATGAAACGGCAGATCGCCGTAGTTGTTAAGAACCCCGGTATACATTCCCTCGGGTTTTTCCAGCAATGCTCGATCGAACACGAGCCACATCACGATGGCAACGCCCGCATAAAAGAGAAAATAGATGAACGCCCAGCGATCAGGCTTCGAGGAGGCTCGACTGATCGCTTTCAATGCCTGGTTGATGTCCTGATCGAGTTGATTTCGGATGGGCCGGCTCTTGAGCGACAGCAACGGCAACAGCAGCAAGACCGCGGTCAAGCCGATTGTATAGGGATTCAATCCGAACAAAAGCGCGAGGCCAAAACCGACGAGCGCCATGGCGGCGAACCCAATGCAGGCGCCGCTCGACAGACGCGAAGCGAGCGGCGCGCCCTCGTCATAGGTATAGGTGAGAAGCGTGCCGCTCGCGATGGCAATAAGAGATAGAGCGAGAGAAGCGATCATCGTGTTCAGTGCCGGAGTTTCCTCTCCCTCTGGGAGAGGGCTAGGGTGAGGGAATAGCTTGAAGTCGCTAAGCCCTCACCCCACCCCTCTCCCAACGGGAGAGGGAGCACTTACACGCTCATGATTTCGTGTTCTTTCGACTTTGAGAGTTCGTCGATCTTTGAGATGTAAGCGTCGGTGAGTTTCTGAACCTGATCGAGGCCGTCGCGCTCTGAGTCTTCGGAAATCGCTTTGTCTTTCAGCATCTTTTTCAGCTTGTCGTTTTCGTCGCGACGGATGTTGCGGATTGCGGTGCGATGCTCTTCGGCGATCTCGTGAATTTGTTTTGCGAGTTGCTTGCGACGCTCTTCTGTCAGCGGGGGGATCGGAATGCGCACGAGCTTGCCGTCGTTGGAAGGATTCAAACCAAGATCGGCGGACCGAACAGCTTTCTCGATGTTTGCGAGTTGGGTCGGATCCCAGGGCTGCACCGTAAGCATCTGCGGCTCAGGCGCATGAACTGAAGCCATTTGAGTTAGTGGCGTCGGCGTTCCGTAATAATCGATCATCACAGCGTCAAGCAAACTTACGGACGCGCGGCCGGTGCGAACTGTTGCCAGCTTGCGGCGGAAATCATCAATCGCCGATTCCATTCGCGGTTTGGTCTCTTTGATGATGTCTTGTTCAGTCATAGCGCTCCGGTGACAAGTGACAACTGACAAATCCGATTTGCGGGATTTTAGCTTGTCATTCATCACTTGTCACTTGTCACTTTAAAGAGACCCGCGTGCCGATTCCTGACTTGCTCATGACGACCCGCGCAATGTTGCCGTGTTCGCGCATGTTGAAGACGATGATCGGAAGATCGTTATCCATGCAGAGAGAAATTGCCGACGCATCCATCACCTTCAATTGCTTTTCCAGGACTTCCTGATAGGTGATTGAATCGAATCGGGTGGCGGCTTTGTCTTTCATCGGATCTGCGGTGTAGATGCCGTCCACTTTTGTCGCTTTCAGGATTACATCGGCTTTGATTTCCAAAGCGCGCAGCGCAGCCGCGGAATCCGTCGAGAAAAAAGGATTGCCCGTGCCGGCCGCGAAGATCACGATGCGGCCTTTTTCGAGATGGCGAATCGCACGACGTCGAATGAATGGTTCGGCGAGCTGCGGAATGTCGATCGCGGACATCACTCGCGTCTGCACTTTCAAATTCTCCAGCGCGTCCTGTAACACGACGGCATTCATTACAGTCGCGAGCATGCCGATGTAGTCAGCGGCCGAGCGATCCATCTTGCCGGCGCTGGCGGAGACGCCGCGGAAGATATTTCCGCCACCCACAACCAGGGCAACTTCGAGGCCGAGATCGTGAAGCTGCTTAATTTCTGCAGCCACCGACGTGGCGACATTCACGTCGATACCGAACGACTGTTCGCCTACTAATGCTTCGCCGGAAATTTTCAGCAGGACGCGACGGAAGGCGAGCTCTGGTTGATTGGTTTCTGTCGTCATCTATGAATGATGGATACGGTGGTACTCGCGGCTTGAGGTCAGTACCGGGAGCGATAGCGACCGGGTCGATCGATCGCAAGAGGCTTCGGCTTGCTGTGCCCACCCGGTCGCTACCGCTCCCGGTACTGACTTCATTAACTACGCTCCAGCGAGTTTCGCTACCTCATCCCCAAAGTCGTCTTCGCGTTTGCTGAGCCCTTCGCCCATTTTGTAACGGGCGAATCTGCGAATCGTAACCTTCTCGCCGGTCTTGGCGATCTTTTCGGTAACCAGCTCGCCGACAGTCTGTGCCGGATCCTTGATGAACGGTTGATCGAGAAGCACGAACTCTTCATAAAACTTGTTGAGTCTTCCCTCGACAATCTTGTCGATCACCTGATCGGGTTTGCTGGCATTCTTCGGATCGTTCTTCGCTTGCGCGCGCGCGATCTCGCGCTCCTTATCGAGCGTCTCGGCATTTACTTCATCGCGCGAGACATAGCGGGGTTCCGCGGCCGCGATATGCATCGCGATGTCCTTGACGAGTTGCTGAAAATCTTCTCCGCGCGCGACAAAATCCGTTTCGCAATTGACTTCGACGAGCACGCCCACTTTGCCGCCCATATGAATATAGGATCCAACGACGCCTTCAGCTGCGACCCGTCCTTCTTTCTTTTTGGCCGACGCCAGACCGCGCTCACGCAGAATCTCGATCGCGCGTTCTTCGTTGCCAGCTGATTCAGTCAGCGCCTTCTTGCACTCCATCATTCCGGCGCCGGTTTTTTCGCGCAGCGCTTTAATGTGGGCTGCGGTTATGTCTGCCATGGTTACTTATGTTCTCCTACTAAGTGGCACAGACTTCAGTCTGTGACGATTTTGCGTGAAGGCACAGACTGAAGTCTATGCTACTCACTTCATGAAAATGCGCAGCCCGGCGGAGTTCCCGCTGATTGAGGCTGCGCTCGCCGATCGTTTCGAATATTGCTTCGCGTTAAGTAGCGGCGACGACCTCCGCGTTCTCGTCTTCCTTCTCGGCCTCGAACAACTGTTCGCCAGGAAGGGCCGGTGCATCACCGAGTACCTTGGTGTTCGCCTGCGTGATCGAATCGGTGATCTCCGGATTTTCCGCGGCCTCTGCGGCGGCCGGCAACGCGGCGACTTCAGTTGGCTCCGCCGCGGGCGGTTCCTCCGCCGACGCGCCGCCCTCAGTCAACATCTGCTGGCCTTCAAGGACCGCGTCAGCGATCCGCGATGCGAACAGCCGAACTGCACGCAGCGCATCATCGTTGCCGGGGATAACATAATCGACTCCTTCCGGCGAGCAGTTGGTATCTACCACTGCAATTACCGGAATACCGAGCTTGTTTGCTTCCGCGACCGCGATCTCTTCCTTGCGCACATCGATCACGAAGACGGCGTCGGGCAGGCGAGTCATCGACTTAATTCCTGAGAGCACCTTTTCCAGCCCCAATCGTTCGCGGTCGAGTTTGATGCGTTCCTTCTTGGTCAGCTTTTCATAGCGACCGTCGGTTTGCATCACATCGAGATCTTTCAAGCGCTTGATAGATTTCTGAACTGTCTGAAAGTTCGTGAGCAGGCCGCCCAGCCAGCGCTGATTCACGTAATACTGTCCAGAGCGTTCCGCCTCTTCGCGTACGGCATCCTGCGCCTGGCGCTTGGTGCCTACGAAGAGCACTGTCTTACCGCGATCTTCAGCAACCATGTTGGCGACTGCCTGAAGCGCTTCGCGAAACATCTTTTGAGTTTTTTGCAGATCGATAATGTAGATGCCGTTGCGCTCGCCGAAAATGTATTCCTTCATTTTCGGGTTCCAACGACGCACCTGGTGGCCGAAGTGAACACCGGCCTCCAGCAATTCTTTCATCGTAACGGTTACCAAACTACTTTCTCCTTATCAATTGGTTTATGTACTCGCCGCGATCGTGCTCCACGTTGAAGCAACCAATCTAAAATCGCGACAATGGACTTCTGAGATCTCAAATCTCAGATTTGAAACTTCAAAACTATCGTTTCGAGAACTGGAAGCGCTTGCGCGCGCCCTTCTGTCCGTACTTCTTGCGCTCTTTGATCCGCGGATCGCGGGTAATCAGTCCCGCGTGCTTCAGCGTCGGCCGCAAGTCGGCATTGTATTCGAGCAACGCCCGAGTGATGCCGTGACGAATTGCGCCGGCCTGGCCCGCCGGCCCGCCGCCGGCCACGTTCGCCAATATGTCGAACTTGTTCGCGGTCTCGGTCAGGTTCAACGGCTGACGAATGATCATTCGCAGGGTTTCGTTCGGAAAGTACGAATCGAATTCCTTACGATTCACCACGACATTGCCGCCGCCCGGTCGCAAATAAACTCGAGCAGTTGCTGTCTTGCGGCGCCCGGTTCCGTAGTATTCAATATCTGCCACGTCTTATTCCTTTTGATTTTCTATTTCTGTTTTCTGATGGAAGGGAGGTCGAGGACTTGTGGTAGCTGCGCCGCGTGAGGGTGCTCGGCGTCGGCGTACACTTTCAACTTCTTCGCCATCGCCTTGCCCAATTTCGTTTTGGGCAACATCCCTTTCACCGCCAATTCGATAACCCGCTCGGGATGTTTTATGAACATCTCAGTCACGGAAGTCTCTCGCAATCCGCCTGGGTAAAGAGTATGCCGGCGATAAACCTTGTCCGTCTGTTTCGAGCCGGTGAACATTGCCTTACGCGCATTGATCACGATGACATGATCGCCCATGTCCATAAACGGAGTCCATAGCGGGCTGCGTTTGCCTGTTAAGACTGCAGCAACTTCCGAGGCCAGATGACCAACGGTCTTGCCGCTGGCATCAACGACATGCCACTTCCGATTTTGAGACAAACCCTGACCGCTGGGAAAGTAAGTCGACATAGATAAACCCTTCTCTAAAAAGCGCCTAGAACGCGAACGGTTAGAATAGAAAACGGGTAAACCGTTGTCAAGTTAGCGTTATGCAACTCTTGCCTGCGGGTTTCAAATTCGGCGGCACGTCAGTAAAGATAAGACTCGTGGTAAGGGACAACTGAGTGCTTCACTTTGAAATTCCATGCTGCTAGTATGACGCGGCCGCTAGTCGGGCCGGCGTAGCTCAGTTGGTAGAGCAACTGATTTGTAATCAGTAGGTCGGGGGTTCAAGTCCCTTCGCCGGCTCCAAATTCCTGATCGCGGATTTGCTTCGAGTCATCTATGCGCGTCGTGACGTGTCGTTTCATCGGGGCGCGCTTGCAAAACACAACTCACCTCAGTTAAAGTGACGAGTTTGCGACGTGGGCCGGAGTGCGCGCTGATGAGGTCATCTTATCTTTACTCACCGGCTCGTTTTCGTACTTACTTGAGCACAGGCAGGGGTGGTCGAGTGGTTAAAGGCACCGGGCTGTAAACCCGGCGGGCTTCACTGCCCTACGTAGGTTCGAATCCTACCCCCTGCACCATGTGAAATTTCAAATTTGAGATTTGAGATTTCAAAAGTTGGGCGGGTGTAGCTCAGTTGGTAGAGCATCAGCCTTCCAAGCTGAGGGTCGCGAGTTCGAGTCTCGTCGCCCGCTCCACATGTAACGCAAGTTGTTGATTTGCGTTTTGAGACTTGAACTACGACGCAATTGCCGACGCATCGGGATTGCGTTACAGCAGCCCGCGTAGCTCAGGGGTAGAGCGCCTCCTTGGTAAGGAGGAGGTCATGAGTTCAAATCTCATCGCGGGCTCCAGAATGAAATTCGTTTCGACGCGGCATTCGTGCCGCGAGATTAGACGAGGCAGAGAAAAGGAACATGAGCAAAGAGAAATTTGATCGCAGCAAGCCGCACGTGAACATCGGGACGATTGGGCACGTGGACCACGGGAAGACGACGTTGACGGCGGCGATAACGAAGGTGCTGCAGAAGCACAATCCGA
>Ga0193730_1000042_pt1 | contig 46337 bp, 44 predicted proteins | sample U1a1metaG_FD_144919 | JGI IMG/M metagenome (GOLD analysis project Ga0193730, IMG submission 144919) | Soil microbial communities from a riparian zone of the East river system, Colorado, United States - U1a1 | ecosystem: Environmental > Terrestrial > Soil > Riparian zone | place: USA: East River...
CCACAAAACGCTTTCCTCGTGGATACGAAACAAGCTAGAAAAGGCCGCGCAAACCGAACTCGGATAAATGCTATGCCAGACTTTGAATCAGCGGACTTCAAAACGTACCACTACCCTCGAGGCGTTGATGATCGCACGGAAGAGAGGCTGGGCGCTTCGTGCAGTAGGCACGAAATATTTATGGAAGGATTAGCCGGTTCATTAAGCAAAGGAGCGACATTGCGGTAACGAATGTCGCTCCTTCGCCGAATATCAAATCTGATTTCGACGTCTATGAATATTGCGCTCTTGGCGGAGCTGAAAACATGGAGTTAATTCTTCAGTTGTGGCGCGCTCGGTTCGCCAAACCTCAAAATTGTGCCGCCGAATCCGACCGCCCATGCATGACTGCGATCGACAATAAAGAGGCGTTGCAGTGGGTGCGATGTATCAATTGATTCCGTAGTCCAATGAACGCCGCCATCTCGCGTGTGCAGCATGACGCCCTGCGTGCCGATGGCCCAGCCTTCGCGGACGTCTACGAAATTTACGTCAAGCAGATCGGCGTCGGTATTCGACGCTTCGGCGAACCAGATGCGGCCGCCGTCATTTGTCGTGAAGATCTGACCGGCCGCGCCAACGGCCCAGCCACGATTGCCAACCAGGGTTGCGGCATTGAATCGAACGTGCGCGCCATCACGCACAAAGCTTGTTTGCCAGTTCATGCCGCCATCATTCGTATGAATGATCGTGCCGCCCGCCCCAACCAGACATCCATGCGCCTGGCTGGAAAACGCACCGCCGAGCAGCAGGTGTTTTGTGGCTGCCATTTGTCGCATCCAGTGTGCGCCGCCGTCGCTTGTGCCGAACACGGTGCCGGTCTCACCAAACACCCAACCATGCTGCGCGTCGGCAAACACCAGTCGCACGAGACGGGTATTAATTTCCGAACTGTTGAGAAAAACCGGTCGCCAATTCACGCCGCCGTCTTCCGTTCTTAAGAGATAAGAGGCGGGCTCGTTCGTCTTCAATTTGAGAATGTCACGGGTGGCGATAAGCCAACCTACTTCTGTGTCGGCAAAGTACACGTCTTGCAAGGTGTCTTTGGTGAGCGTTGAAAGTTTTTTCCAGGTTGCCCCACCGTCCGTGGTTGTGAGTAGTGTGCCGTTGCTGCCGGCGACCCATCCGCGATTTCGATCGAGAAAGAAAACCGAGTGCAGCCAGGCCATTGTGCCGGATGGCTGGCGTGTCCATGGCGAAGCGAAGACGGTGAGCAGCGAGCAGTGAGCAGTAAGCAGCAGAAGAGCAAGGGTGAATACGCGAGGCGTCGCTTCGCGATGAATTCTACTTAAATTCATAGTGACAATCTCGTTCAAACTGCCCCACTGCCTAAAAAAGTCCGCCTCTAAACAAATTCGCGAAAGTGAGTACCTGGGTGAATCCCATGATCGTCTGCAGTTTCTTCAACGTGTTGCCGGGCACGATCACCTGATCGCCCGGAACGAGGTATACGGAATCGGGAGTCTGACCTTTGTAAACCGCGGTCAGGTTCACCGGGATTGGCTTCAACGTTCCATCCGGTTGTTTGCGCAGCACGACGATCTTACTGCGATTTCCGGTTTGCAATACGCCGCCGGCTTCCGCGACCGCTTCGGTCACAGATAAGCGTCGGTTCATTAGTTTGATCCCCGGCTGTGCGACGTCGCCGACCACGCTATAGCGATACGATCCGGCCTGGTCCAATGAAACCGAAACCTGCGGATCGATGATGAATTCGTCGTAGCGTTTCTTGATCAACTCGGCGACCTGATCCGGAGTCTTGCCGTTCACAAACAGACCATCAGGAATCAGTGCGAGATAAACGCGGCCACTAGGCGGAATCTTTATTCCTTGCTTCGAGTACTTTTCCTGCTGAAACACATTCACGGAGATCACGTCCTCCGGGCCAAGGCGGTAGTTCGTGAAAAAGTTGTTGTAATAGGGAACGATCGCTTCTTCCTCGGAAGCTTCGTCGGTGCGATTAGTTTTCCCGTCGGCCGTGACTTCCGGGGCCTGCTTCTTTTTGTCCTTGTCGGTTTTCGTGTCCGACGCCTTGTCATCAGACGCTTTCACATCCGTGTCAGACGCCGGCTGTGTCCCATCGGCCGCGGTGCGTCGTTGACGCGTCGCGTTGCCGGGCGACTGTGCAAATGTGCTGATCGTAATCGTCATTGCGATCAACAGGACAAAAGTTTGAGTTAACAGCTTTTTCATGATGTAACCTCTCTTTTCTTTCCGTTTAGATGCGGGACTTGTCCCGCCATCTCCGAGGCGGACAAGTCCGCCTTTTAAACGAAATCTGGCGGGCGTAACCCGCCTCTAAACAACCTACGTTCCTCTGCCGGACAAAATCGTCTTGATCGTTTCGAACATGATCGTCGCGTCGAGCATCACGTTCTGGTTCTTGATGTAGTACAGGTCGTACTCCAGTTTCTTTTTCGCGTCTTCGATCGATGCGCCGTACGAATATTTGATCTGCGCCCAACCTGTCAGACCGGGCGCAATCAAGTGCCGTTGTTCGTAGTAGTCAATCTCCCGCGCCAGTTGCGAGACGAAGTGCGGTCGCTCCGGGCGTGGCCCAACAAAGTTCATATCGCCGCGCAGGATGTTCCAAAACTGGGGAATTTCATCGACGCGAATCTTGCGAATGATTCGACCCACACGCGTCATGCGGTCGTCGCCGTTGCTGGCCCAGACGGGTCCGTTTTTTTCAGCATCGGTGCGCATCGAGCGAAACTTCATCAATGTGAACGTGTGGCCGTTCTTTCCCACGCGCTCTTGCTTGTAAAGCACCGGGCCGCGTGAATCGATTTTGATCAAGATCGCGGTAATTAAGGCGATTGGTAGAGAAAGAACAGCGCCCACCAAAGCCACGATCCGGTGAATAATGATTCGCATGACTTCGTTGACGCGCGCGCGTTGTCCGCGACTGGAGAAGATCAACCACGAAGGACGAATCATATCGAGCAACACACGTCCGGTCAGCCGCTCATAGAAAGATGCGCTCTCTTCAATCGAAACATCGCCCGATAGACTCAGACGCAACAGTTCCTGCGTCGGAAATTGTCCGCGGCGGTCTCCGATCGCGACGACAATGCGATCGATGCTCTCGCGCTTAACCAGCGAGGCGAGTTCGGAGGTCAAACCGATCACTTTCGGATTGATCAAGCTCTTGCCCACCAGTTCCGGATCGCTATCGACAAAACCAACGATGCGAAAACCCGCGTCAGGGCGTTGGAGCGTCTCTCTCGCGACTTCAATTGCGAAGGGTCCCGAGCCGACGATCAAAATGCGTTCGCCGAGTTCCGGATGGCCCAACACCCAATGAATTCCCAACCGCCAGCCGACCATTAGCAACAACGCGACCGGCAACGAGATTAACGAAACGCCGCGGCCGATCATTACTTGCGGCAGCACATAGAACAGCAACGCCAGAGCGATCCAGGCGAGTCCCAGCGCTTGCAGCAAACGCAAAACCAATTCGCCGCGATCGTGCATCACCACAAAGTCGTAGAGATCAAAAAGATAAAAGGAGGTGAGACAAAAGATTGTCGCCAGCGCAGCTTTGTAGAAGCCGTGACGATTGATTAGCGCGTCTTCAGCATCGATTGCTCCCAGACGCATATACACCGCTACTATCAAGCCGCAGAAAAGCAACATCGCTTCGACCAGCAGCAGGAGAATCGTGCGGGCGTTGTGACGCGAAGTTTTCAGGAGACCCCTTCCTCTTCGATGTAAATCATTTCGGGTTCGTCTTCTACAGCATCTCTAGCATCAGCGACATCCGCGGTGACGGCAGGTGCCCCGCGCTGATGTCGCGGCTGATAGTAGTAAGCGGTATCGTCAGGTTTTCCTGCGGCGCGATTCAAAACCACACCGAGCATGCGTTCGCGGGGCAGTTGCTCCAGCAGCCGATCGACGACTGCATAACGCGTCACGCCCGCGCGCACCACCAACATCGCCGCATCCGCGCGATTGATCAGAAGGTTGGCATCGGTGAATACACCCAGCGGCGGGGCGTCGATGATGATGAAATCGAAGAGTTTGCGCGCCTCTTCGAGCAAGCGACCGAAGCGTGGGCCAGACAACAACTCAGCCACGTCTTCACGAGCCGCGCCCCCTGGCAACAGATGCAAGCCGGATGGTTCCAACTTCAAAATCGCTTGCGTCAGCTTTGTTTCTCCGGTCAGCACTTCCGACAAACCGACTTCAGTTTGAATGCCGAGGTATTCCGCGGCGCACGGCTGTCGTAGATCAGCGTCGATCAGTAACGCAGTTGCTCCATCTGTCTGGGCCAGAAGCCAGGCAAGATTGAGCGCGGTCAGAGTTTTTCCTTCGCCCATGCCGGCGCTGGTCATAACGAATGCGCGTTTGTGTTCGCGCTCGGCTGCTTGCAACAGTCGCGTGCGCAACCCCCGAAACTGCTCGCACTCCGGCGAATGTGGATCAGTTATTGCGACTAGATGTGGTTCGACGCGCGCGGTCGAGACTTCTCGCGAAGAGAACTCGACGGCGCGCGCCGATCCAACAGCGCCCAAGGTTGCCCCAGCATCACGGGAAGCTGTTCCCGCGGGGAGTGCCGGCCCGCTGGCCGCCTCCGACGTGTGCGCAGTGGACGCTGAATCGTAGGCCGACGGCATTCCGGTGAAAGCGTTTCGCTCCCAGGGATGATCCTGTCCGTTTCCCGGCCAACCGGGATACAGAACATTTCCGGAATTGCCATTCTGGCGAACTGAAGATTTCGAAGATGTGACTTGACGCTCAGCGGACTCGGCCCGCTTCAGTGCGTCATAAACTCTGCCCATTGTTTCCTCTCCCAAGACCGGAATGACGGAAGGCCGCACCCAGTTCGTCTATACTGGTTGGAGAATCATTTCGTGAGTGTTCGTGAAAGATGATATCGGTTTCGGGCTCGTGCGAGATGCGAACGAACTCAGAAGGTTCGTCGGCTGGTTCGCTATGTTTGCCCTTACCGTTGCCATTGCCTATGGACCAAAGTTCAGCGCGACTGGCGGCGGGAAAGATTCTCGCCGGAGACTCACGCTCTTCAACTTTTGTGATGCGCGGCAGCACATCGAATGTTTCCGCGACCTCCTGAATCATCGCTTTGCTTATGATTGGTTCGCTGGCCGCAAATCCGTTCAACATCGCGTTGTCGCAGAGGTTGTTAATCGCGCGCGGAATTCCGGCCGTGCAGCGGAAGATGTAATCAACCGCACCGGGTGAAAAGATATCTGCATCGCGGGCCCCGGCGACTTTCAAACGCGAGTGGATGTACTGCGCAGTCTCTTCGACATTGGGCAGCGCTTTGATCTCGCAGCGTAAAGCTACGCGCTGTTTCAACTGGCGGAGCTCTGGATAATTCAGAACGTCGCGCAACTCCGGCTGGCCCGTCAGGACGATCTGCAACTGCTTCGCAGTGTCTGATTCAAAGTTGCACAGCAATCGAATCTCTTCCAAAACCTGCGGCGAGAGTCCGTGCGCTTCATCGACGATCAGTACCGTGCGCAGGCCGCGGCTGTGACGCGAGTCGAGCACCTTCCCCAATTCGAATAGTAGATCCGATTTCGTCTCCCAATTCTGAATGTCGAATAGAGTTGCGAGATGTTGATAAAACTCTGTAACCGAAAGACGCGGATTGAAGATGTAAGCAACCATCACCGTGCGATCCAGTCGTTTCATCACCCAGCGCAGCATCGTCGTCTTGCCGGTGCCGACTTCGCCCGTGACGACGATCAGACCCTTGCCACTTTCAATCCCGTAATGCAGGTTGGCCATCACTTCGGTGTGCGAGGGCGTGAAATAGATGAAGCGCGGATCAGGTGTCAGCGCGAATGGCAACTCGTTCAGTCCGTAAAAATCGATGTACATGTTCTCCTCCGTGGGTCTGCCGGGAGCGCAGGCATCCTGCCTGCTGTTTGAATGCACGCTGGAAGCGTGCGCTCCCAGTTACAGCAAAAACTTTTCAAATACGTGGGTCAGCCTTAGCACGAACGCGAGGGTCGGGATCGCTACGATGGCGAACGCTACAGACGCAGCCATCGCAAATACCTTGCGGCGGGGAATGGCCCGCGCTTCGACCGCCGTCAGCAACTCGGGGATAGTCGCGAGGACCGGCAGATTCGTATAGTGCTTCGCATCTTCCGTAGTTTGAATCGTGAACAAGCGGCGGAACTCGAATCCAACTGCCAGCAACAGACCAAGCGCCAAACCAATTCCGAAACCAGCGGCAGTTAACATTGCGCGTTTCGGCGCGACCGGTCGTTCCGGCAGGTTTGCCGGGTCAACAACCTGGATGCCGCCGCCCTGCTGATCCTTGGCCGCGTCAGCGCCCATCACTACTTTCTGTTGCTGGGCCAGCAGATTGTCATAGTTCAGCTTCTTCGTTTGATATTCGCGGTCGATCGCTTCAATGCCGACTTCGGCGTTCGGGATCGCATTGATGCGCGCGTCGAGCTCGCCAATCTGTTTGTTCGTCTCGTCAAGCATTTTTTGTTGACGCTCGGTATCGCTGTCCATCATCGCGATTTGCGTTTTCAGACTGAGAATCCGCGGGTCGCTTAGTTGAATCAGTTTTTGTTTTCGCTCTTCGATCTTGGCTTTCCAATCGTTAATCATCAGGTCCTGCTGGGCCTTGATGTCTTCGATCTGATGTCGCTTGGCGATAATGTCAGGATTCTTTTCGCGCAAAGTCGTCAGCAGGTTTTGCAACTCACCTTCGTACTCAGAGCGCCGGCGAACTAATTCGGCCCAGGCCAAAGTCGTCTTTGGATCGGTTGTGTTCTCAGCGCTGAGCGCAATTTCCTGATCGTAACTCTTGCTAATGTCTGCCAGCTGACTGCGATAGGCGGACCCCATGTCTCGCGAGCGCCCGAGTTCAGAAATCAAAGCTTTCTGGCCTTCGTGCAGAGCAGTAAGGCGGCCCACCAGCGCCTGAGATTGCGAGGGAAGATTGTTCATGTTCTGTTGTAGGTAAGTCAGCCGCTGAGTGTCGATCGAGTCGAGCTCCTCTTTGGCCTGGCGCACCTGCTCTTCAATGAATTGTTTCGCCGAGGTGCCGGCGTTGACCGTGCCTTTGGTTTGCTCGTCGATGTACTTGCTCGCGAGTTCGGCAGCGACAGCTTGCGTCGATTTCGGATCGCGGCCGCGATAAGTGATGTTGAAGCCGTTCGTAATTTCGTGGTTACTGGTGTTGACTTCGACTTTGATCTGTTTGCGCATTGAATCGATCAGCAACTCCATCGGCTCTCCGCGCCGGCGTTCGTCCTTGTACAGATCGTATTTTTCCATCAACGGCTGCAGTGAACTGCGGCTGGTGACGACCTGCGAGATGCTCGTTAATTCACGGGTCAACGTTTCTTCAGTGATGGTCGGAACGACACTGTTTGGCAGCGTCGAAGTAGTCACGACAATCAGGGTCGTCGATTCGTAAATGTCAGGCAGGCGATAAACGACGTACGAGATGGCCAGTCCTACTGCAATTGTCGGCAGGAGGATGAGCCACTTGCGCTTGCGAACGATGTCAAAGTACTCGCCGATTTTGCGTGGTCGAAATTCAACACTCATTTTATTCTCTCCATCCCGTTTAGAGTCGGGCTACTGCCCGACTATCAGCGGGCGGTAGCCCGCAGCTAAACCTAAAGGATCGTCGGGCGGTAGCCCGACTCTAAACGTTACAAAGTTGCCAGGGTTTTCCGAGCCTCGGTTGCTTCCGGGAAACTCGTCTTCTCACTTAAGCGCAAAGCGGTTTCGATCTCTTTGCGGGCGCCGGCCTTGTCGCCCTTGGCGGCGAGCGCGACCCCCAGATGAAAGTAGTAGGTCGGCGTCGGCAAGCCGTTGCTGCGCCGCGCGGCTTCTTCGTCAACGCTGACGGCTTTCTTCAGTTGTTCAGCAGCCGCGCCATACAAACCCTTCTTGTAGTAAACCCAGCCGAGCGTGTCTGAGAAACTTGGCACGCCGGGATTTGCTTGCACTGCGGTCTGGGCCAAACGCACCGCTTCGTCCATGTTGCCTTTGCCGTACTCGGCATAGAGCCAGGCCAGGTTGTTCGCGGCGAAAACTGAGTTTTCATCTCTCGCCAGCGCCTTGCGATAGTTATCAACCGCCGCGTCAATGTTTTGGCGATTCATTTCGAGCATGCCGATCAGCGTGTAAGCCGAAGCACTGTCGGGACGCTTTTCAACAATCTTGTTGTATTCAGCAATCGCGCGTTCCTGCTGATTCGTGTTGACGAACAGCGCGCCGAGCGCAGAGTAAGCGGCCAGGTAGTTGGAATCGATCTCCAAAGCACGACGAAATTCACCTTCGGCACCCGCCGCATTCTTTTCGAAGCCATAGACTTGGCCCTTGAGAAAATGAAGGCTGGCGTTACTCGGTTGCGCGGCGATCGATTGATCGATACGTGCGTGCGCCTGAGCGGTTTGATTGCGTGACGCATAGATGTTGATTAGTCCGCGGAGCGAGTTGAAATTCGCGTTATCAATCATCAACGCGTTGTTATAGAACGTGAGCGCTTCGTCCGGTTTATTTTCCGCCAACGACACGGCCGCGAGATTCACATAAATGTCGGTGCTGTTTGGCGACGCGTCATGCGCCGTCATGAAATCCTGGCGCGCTGTCTTCGTGTCGCGCAGTTGCAGCGCAGCCGATCCATGCGCGACCAAAGCATTCGCGCGCAGGTCAGCCAGCATCTGTGGGGTCGTGTCGCGATCCGGAGAGGTCTTCGTGATTTTATCCAGTAACTGTGAAGAGGTTTGCAAAGCGGACTTTGCGTCGCCGCTCGCAAGATTGATCTGCACTTGCATTAATTTGCCGGGCAGGTACTCGGGATAGTTGCGATCGAGCTCGCCCGCGAAGACTCGCGCTTGATCGATTTGGCCGGCGCGGAAGTTTGCTTGCGCCATGAAGAACAAACCGGGACGTGAATTCGGTTCCTGCTTCAACACTTCCTGCAAATCAGCGATCGCCGATTTCAAATCGTTTTGCTCTCCGCTTTGCATCTCAATGCGCGCGCGAAGAATCGTCGCCTGACGATCCTTTGCGTCTTTCTTCAAGATGGCGTCGACTTCAGCTTTCGCGTTCGCCATGTCTCCGTGGTTCAGCATCAGTTCCGCCAGACGGTAATGGGCTTGTGTGTAATCAGGCGACTTCGTAATCACTTCCTTGTAGATGGCAATCGCTTCATCCAGCCGGCCGGTGGCGCCATAGAAATCACCCAGGACCGAACGGCCTTCAGGTTTGTCTTTATCCAATTCGGCGAGCGCTTTGTACGAGTCTTCCGCCTTCGCGAGCCGTTTATTCACGAGATAAAAACTCGCGAGCACAAAGCGCGCTTCGCGATTGTTTGGATCGACCTGCACCGCCATTTGAAATTCGTTTTCCGCTGCGTCGGCGCGATTGGTCTGCACCAGGTACTTGCCGTATTCGTAGTGGGCCAGCGCAGACGATCCATTGACTGCGATGGCGCGATGAAACGTCGCGTCCGCAGTCGCGTTGTCACCCGTCAGGGCATAAAAGCGCGCGAGACTCAGGTATGATTCGACGCGCTGCGGATTAAGTTCAATCGCGCGATTCAGTTCGGCGAATGCTTCCGGCTTGTGCTCCTGCGCGAACAGCACCGAGCCCATCAGGATGTGGCCTTCGATGTGGTTGGGATCTTTTTGCAGTACTTCTTTAGCAAGATGTTCCGCCTCAGACACAGCTGCCGCGGATTGCTTGCCGCCCATCAGATAGTAATTCCCCATCTTCACGCGCACATCGAGGTTGTTCGCGTCCAACTCCGCGGTCTGCTTCATCTCTTCGAATGCTTCCTGGTAACGCTGGAGGCCTTCGTAGGCGCTCGCCAAGCCCCAATGCGCATCAGCGAGCTTGTCGTCGATTTGCAGAGCGCTGCGGAACTCGAGCGCAGCTTCCTGAAACTTCTTATCTTTCAGCAGCGCTTGTCCGCGGGCGACGTGTTGGGCTTTGGCTTTTTCGGGGGTCGTGCACGCACCGATGAAAAGGGCGGCAACGATCGGAATGATGAGCAGAAAAAGGGTAGAGAACTTTCGGCGGCACTCGTGATTTGTCATTACTACTCTCCGTGAATCCCGATTGATTGGGATTCGGGTTGGGTCGCTTCAGGGGTTGTCTTCGTCGGCGGGCAAAGCCGATGCGAAGGCCTCTTTCAGCGAGTCGAACAAGGTGTCAAAAAACGTCACTCGCACGAACTCGCGAGTCACAGAGAAGAAAGTGTTAATCGGGGATTTTTTCCCGGGAATTGTTCGGAGTTCCGCCTTTTAGGCGGCCGCCTGAAGGCGGTACTCCAAACTTGATCAGTTAGGAACGAACGCCGGGAGTTCATTAGCAGCTTCTGAAGCAAGTTCAACTGCGGACTTCTCGGCTTGGGTCGTTGAGTCATTCATCGGCGTCATCACTCGAACCAACGCCCCGTCAGATCGGCGGCGTCTTACACTGTCCAGGACCGTGTAAACTTTTGCCCAATACTCGCTCGCGACGGCTTTCCCGCGACCCTGGTACCAATAGATCATCAGCGCCTTCTGGTTGCCGTTTTGAAGCACGTAACGATTGGCTTCAAACGGTGGTCCGACAGCAGGCGTAATTGTGATTCTTCCGGCGTCGCTCATGACCCAACCCGCACCGGGCAGACAATTCAACGGGCTGTGATAGGTCGCGCCGTTTCGTTGCGTCGCGTAGTAACCCACATAAAGCGAGGCAATCCGGCCATTCGATTCAAAGTTGCGCGAGACATAATCGTCAGCTCGAAGAACGTCCTGGGTTTCATCATCAAAGCGAACATCGTCGCCCTGCTGACGCCATGAACCGACTTGCTGTGGGAATTCTCTCAAGGGTTTGCGCGAGACTTGCGCTTCACCGGCGCGCTCCCAGGCGTTAATGATGCCGCCGCTCACGATTAGCACCGCGAGCAATGACCAGAACCTGATTGAGTTTTGTCGAGCTTTTATCATCAAAATAATTAGACAGGATTCACAAGATTTACAGGATTGCTGGAAGGGCCTGTAATCTTGTCCATCTTGTTAATCCTGTCGCTTGTCTCTCGTAATCGTGCGATGCGATCCAAAACCCATCCCGTCCCAAGCAGCAACAACGCCGCGGCGACGTAAATAACCCATCCCGAAAAAGTATGAAAGAAACCGTCGGCAACGCGCGTCCCGTAGTAGTGCGCGAGCACACCAGTGCCGCTGACACGCAAAGCGTTCGTGAGGATCGCAATTGGAACTGCTGCGATCACGAGAATCAGCGAACGCCAGAACGTGAAATATCCGACAAACTTCAGTTTGCCGCGGGCCATTTGAGAATCCCGGCTCTTAGATAACGACCCACTAACGTTTATCGGACCCGGCGTCGGCCTCGTGAAGTACGCATAAATCACGGCCAGCGTGACCAGCGTCATCAGCGAGCGAATACCGCTGCAAGCTTCCACGACCGCAAGTTTCTTTGGTTCGCTCGCACCGAGCGGCATAAGTTCGATCACGTTGCCCTGGCGCAAGACCGGAATGCTAAAGAACGACATCGCCGCCACCGCGCAACGTGAGGCGAAGAGCTGCAAAGGAAACGCGATGCGGTTGAAGATGATCTGCGGTATCGGGATCGCAAGAACGAGCAGCACCAGGGGCACCGCTACGACTCGAATGAGGCGCGTGCCGAAGAAATAGATGACTATGCTGGCGAGCATCAGCACCAGCGATGCTCGTTGCACGAACAGTTCCGCGCCCGCCGTCCCGGCCCACAACGCGCATAACGCAGCGCCAATACCAATCGTTCCCAACCACGTTGAAGGCGAGCTCTTTGAATCAACAAAGCTCCTGCGCTCCTGCCACAGAATGAAGGCGATAACGAACGGGATTAACAGGCCGTGCGAATAGTTTTCATCGTGCCACCAATCGTTCGCCAACTTGACGATGACGGTGAAATAAAGAAACGCGAGCGCAAAGGCGATCGCGACGGGCTGAACGAATTTTCGGGGAATGACACTCATCGGTTGTTGAATCATCGCGGCTCGAGGGGCAATCTCTGCGGCGAACTTACTTTTCAAGGCGAGGATTAGGACTTCTCCTCCAATACCAATAAAGGCTCAATCGTGGCAGCTTTCCTTGTGTCAGAAGCCTGACCAACCGGGATCCCGGCGTGGGCAGCCCGCGTGGTATGGTCAGTAGAGAGGGCAACGCTGCCTTCTACGCCAGTCCTCGCTGAGGGTCGGGCGTCAGGCATTTTCAAGCCATACGATTCGAGTAACTGCGTTACGTTAGTCTGCAGATTGAATTTCGCGTGTACGGTTTGCAGGGCCGCATTTCCCATGCGCGAACGTGTAGATGGATTAGCCAGCAATTCAAGGATGCGCTCGCTCATGCGCTCAACGTCTCCGCGATTGACGAGGAAACCGGATGCGCCGTCAGCGATCAACTCAGGAATTCCGCCGACGCGTGTTGCCACGACTGGCTTTGCGTGGGCCATCGCTTCTGCAATCATCCAGCCGAAGACTTCTTCCCAACGCGAGAATTGGCAAACCACGTCGGCTGCCTGAAAGACTCCTTCGCCGAATGGATCGTCGATGATCCCGGTGAAGGTAATTCGCTCGCCGAGTCCCATCGCAGCGGCCTCTTTCATGTAGGCTTCGCGATGTGCACCATCGCCGACCAGGACGAATTGCACGTCTTGTCTCTGGGAGTTGACACGACGAGCCATTTCAAGAAAATCGCGAATGCCTTTTTCCGGAATCATCCAGCTTACCTGCGTGACGATTGCTCGCTCGTCTGGAATCGAAAATCTTCGTCGGAAAGCCTTTGCTAAATCCGGGTTCGCGTTGACGCGCGAAACATCAACGCCGTTGTAGATCATCTCGAATCGTTTTCGCGGCAGCAGACCGAAAGAACTCATGCACTCATAACCGTAGTTGCTGACGCAGATCACCTTAGTGTATGGACTACCAATCAATCGCGCGGCCGCTCGCTTCCACATCGAAGCGCGCCGCTGAGCGTAACCCTCAGGCCGCGAATGATGATCTGTGAAGAAAACTTTACTGGCTGATCTCAATCGCGCGATCCACGGGTACAGTGTCAGAAAGCTCACGAAATGAAGATGCACGATCCCCGGCTTATGCTTTTCGATGATCCGTTTTAGGCTGCGGCGGGCTTCCGAGTTTCCGTTTGTCGAATCAGGCAACGTTTCAAACGAGACGTTCGGCAAATCGAGAAAGCGGCGCACCTCGCCCGCCGGCTCGGACAAAAAGCACAGGACACTCTTCCAGCCCTGCTCTCCCAGCTGCAAAGACAATTCGCGCGCGAACATCTCCGTGCCGCCGATGCGACGTGGCGCAACGCCGAAGACGGACACGAGTGTCCGGTTGCGAAGAGGCTGACGGTCGTTTGTTGAAGTCGTTTGCATCAGTGTAACTCGATCAGTAACGCGTCTTTGGTTTTATTCCCAACACTCGCCGCCATCGCGCGGCCATTCGTTCGCGAAACTGTTCCGCCCGCAGAGAAGCGCTCAGCGACGCCGAGTAAGCCCGGTGAATCAGCGAGGGATTGTCGTGGCGGGTAAATGCCGGCTGAAGATTTGTCTTGTTTCCGAAACCGAGAACCCGCTGGTCTTCCCCGGAGAGATCTCCCAAAAACGCCGCGTTGAGAAATAGCGGATGATAACGGTTGTAATAGATGTCCTCTTCCTGAAGCGCTACGCTCGGATCATGGTAGGCATAAAAGATCGCCTGGCGTGGTTCGAGCATGGGAATGCCCTGTCGATGCACGACCGTAGTGTCGAACAAGAAAGCTGTTCCGGCCGGACCTGCCACTTCGATGCGGTCAGACATCGGCAATTCTTTGACCTCGGCCCGCTTCAAATTGTGTGGGTGCTGTCGTTGGTGAGTTCCCTTGATGACGTTGAACGCGCCGCTGCGCACGTCGGTGAGATACATCGCCAACTTGATTTCGCGATGAATTCTTTTTTCGGTGGTTTGGTCGTACCACATGTCGCCGTGCCAGCCGTGAAAGTCTCGTTTGGTCGGCAGAGACTTCCAGCCCTTCGCTTCCGTGAGCTCGTAAGCCGGGCCGAGGTATCTAGCCATTATCTCTTTGACTAGCGGATGTACTGCCAGATCTATGAAGCCCTGATCGAGCAGCAACACGTCTTCGATCATGAATCGGTAAGGTTCAGTTCGTTGATAACCATCAAACTGGTTCCAGCGCAGACGCTTCAACCGGGAGGTGAATGCTGACTGCATGCCGCCCAATTGCTGGGCGGTGAGCAATGAAGGCAACACCACGACGCCGTTTGTCTCAAGTTCAGAGACAAGCGCATCGACTGAGGCCAGCCGAACGTTGTGCTCGCGTGGGCCTTCCGAATGGATGTCTGATTCTCTGAATCGTTTCATTGCTTTCTCTATATGCGACGCGCGCAGATCGCCTGCATAGCTCGCGGTGCAAAGTTGGTAAGCCAAAGCGCGATCTGCTTTTTCGAGCCCGGCCGCAAGCGATTTGATTCTTCGAATGAATCTCGTGCTTGCTTGAAATCGCCGTGCGCAGCGTGGTGCTTGCCGATTTCGAATTCCAGCAACGCGCGCCGTTTCTTGATGACGACTGAAACCTCTTTGCGTTCTGCCGGCGAGAGATCGTATGACTGCTCAATCTTGTCAAAGACGCGTAACTCCCGGCGGTGACTATTGATCGCGTCTCCGGTTAGTCCATCGGGCCGACAGCGATACCTGAGCAGCACCTTCCGTTGATAAGACAACCGGTCGCCGCGTAAAGCCAACCGCAACCACAAATCAAAGTCCTGTGCATTGCGCAGCGTTTCGTCAAACAACCCAATCTGTATAATTGGTTCGCGACGAGCCACCACTCCGGATGTGATCAGGCTTCGTTCGGCATTGACGAGTTGCAGAAACGTGACGTCATCAACCGCCGCTGCAGACGACATCAGAATGTCCATGTACGTCCTGCCCTCAGTCGACGGATCGCCAAAGAATATTGCGTCAGCGCAAGCGAGATCACAGCCGCGTTCGCGAATAAATTTCATCTGCTGGTCCAGGTATGCCGGTAACCAGAGATCGTCTGCATCAAGAAACGCGATGAACTCTCCGCGCGCTGCTTGCAGTCCCGTATTGCGCGCAACACTGGCGCCGAGGTTTTCCTGTTTCAGATAGCGAATACGGCTGAGATAAGGCTCGATTGCGTGCTCGAAGTCCTCAGTGTCGGGCGAACCGTCGTTCACCACTATCACTTCAAAGTCAGAAAACGTCTGCGCAAAGACTGATTCGAGCGTCTCGCCGACATATTGCGCGACGTTGTAAGCGGGGATCACCACGCTGACCTTCGGAGGATCATGCGCGAAGTCTTCATTCGCCGAAAACTCAGCCGCAGCGATCGCCGATCGCGGATCAAGAACCGATGATGTGGTCGAAAAAGAATTCATGCGTTTATGAAATAGACAGACTAAAGTTGCCGCCGCAATTCTTCGCGTACTTGAAGTAGGTTTCGGCAGCCTCGATTGCGTACTGGTAATCTCGCCAGCCGGTTGAATGAATCCAGGTGGCCAGCCGCAGATTTCTCCGGCTCAGAATCTGATTTGGGAAATGAGCGGAGCGCAGCACCTCTGATGCGTGGCGGAGTACGCGGCGCTTGCGCGCGACACTTTCATTCGCCTGATGGTCCTCGTCCCATTGATAAGCCAGGTGCCGTGGTATGGGCAGGGGACAGGGTTCGTGTCCCGGGTACGCCTGCCAGGGAACTTCGGTCACTGCCGGCGGAAACAGCGACAACCATTTGACGTAAAGTTTGTGACCCAGGCACCAGTCGAGAGGTGTCGCGATGATTGCTTCGAGAAATGCTCCATCAAAGAATGGCAACTGAAATTCCAATCGATGCAGATCGAGATTCTCAAAGTGCCCGGCAAGTTTGCGGCGCTGATCATTGAGCATGAGGAACAGATAGAACTTCCGGCCCGCATCCGCTGAATACAGCGCAGCCAACTCTTCGCGCAGTCCCTGCTTAATCAGAACGCTCGTGTCTTCCAGGACGCGTGGGCGGAAGAGTTTCGCGGGGATCTGTGTCTGTTCCCGCGCGAGAAATTCTTCGATGGCCCGATCGACATTGCCGGAGCGTATCGAATGGATGATTGATTCATTCAAGTGAACCAGCCCCAGCAGGACGCTGCCGCCCTCGCCCGACCAAACCAGTCGCGGATGCTGCTGATCAGGATTTGAATTCTTCAACGCCTCGGCCATCAGCGATGAATAGTCAGGCACGGCGTCGCCGGGTTTTTTCGGCAGGCTTTGATGAATGGAACCGATCTGTTCGGCGAAATAATTTCCGAAGAGGCAGTCCTGTGTACCCGGGCGTGCGAAATTGAAGCTACGGACTTTTACGTTGTCGTGAATCAAGGCTGCGACACAAAGACGCGAATCGAGTCCGCCGCTAAGGTAGGCCGCGGTTGCTTTGTCACCTTTGATGCGGCGGGCCACAGCTGTTTGAAACTCATCGTGAATGGTTTGTAAACGCACCGGCTCAGCATCGTTCGAAATCTCAATCTGGTCCCATCGCCAGTAACCAAGACTCGATACAGTTTCTTTTGTGACCTCTACGATCTCACCGGCCTTTAGCAGACGAACACCCGCATAGGGTGTGCGGTCGCTGAGTGGGGCGCCGAGCGCAACCATCTCAGTCACTGCGCGAAGATCCATCTTTTTCGGTACGAGAGGACATTCTTCAATGACGCGCAACGTGCTGGCGAAAACAACCACCTCGTCATCGATCCAAAGGTACATCGGGCGCACCCCGACTTTGTCCGCGACCAGTGTCAGGCTGCTCGTTTGCGGCTGATAATGCACAAAGCAGAAGGTCCCGTCAGCGCCTTTGAAGGCGTCCCAATTCTTTTGTAAGCACTGATCGTGAAGAACTCGCAGTTCCCTTTGTCGATCGGAATCACGACCGGTGCTGAGTAAGGGTTCTCCGGTCAGCAGGGATAACGCGCGTTCATCGGCAAGAGAGCCTGATTCGCTGAATGCTCCGATATCAATCTTTGCAAAGAAAGCGTTTGCATATCGAAACGCGATAACTTCGTCCGCCGGGTTTCGAGAAATCGACTGACCCAGGCTCGAACAAACCGAGTCCGATATAGGTTGACCGCGGCGATTAATGATTCCGGCGATCAGGCTCATCCCAGCTCACCTCCTGAGTTGTGTCCGTTCACCGCACGTCGCGGGAGCACGGCGGAGACGCCGCTTAACCAGCTTTCGAATTCGATTGGCGAGAGCGCCGAATTGTCCAGCACTCGCGGCAACAACAAACGATCAGCGCTGAGGGAAGCGAAGCCCGGCTCGCACGTGGTCGCGGAAACAATGCCCGACTCTTTCAGCCACGGCAGGAACATCGGGTCGTACGCGCCACTCGGATAACAAAAGTGCGCGGCGACTTTTCCGGTCATCGCCTGAATGCTCTTGCGGTTGTCTTCGATCTCGCGAATGAACAGCGTGTGATCTTTCGGCGTGCGATGACGGTGTGTGTGCAACTGCACGTCGATGCCGGCGCGCGCCAACTCAGTGACTTCGCCAGGCGTGAGGTTCTGCATAATTCGCCGCGCGATCAGCTCTTCGTAATCGACATCGATGCTGGCCGCGAGCTTCGCCAACAGCGCATCCTTCTCTTCCGCTGAGAATTTCTGGTTGCGGGCAAACCGGAGCAGAGCCACGCGCGCGGTGTCTTGCGCCTCAGCGCTGCGCAGATCCAGCGTGGCGCCTTCGCTGGTGAGCTGATGTAAATCGAGCTCTGCGTGGCGGCCCTTCCACAACAGATACGAACACATGATGTCAAAGACGGGCCGGTTGTAATGAGAATAAAAAGTCGTCAAGTAAAGCGTAGCCGGCATTGCGAACTCTTGTAAGAGCGGGAAAGCCTTTTTGTGAAAATCCGCCGTGCCGTCATCGAAAGTTATTGCCACCGCACGTTCAGGCAGATCATTCCGATAAAGCCGCTCGATCGCTTCATCCAAAGGCAGAACAGTGCTACGCGTGCTTCTCAATTGTTCGAGCCGCAAGCGCAAGACTGTGGGCGGCATGTATTGCGTATAGTTCCATTCGTGCTCGTCATCAAGCGAAATGCCGTGATAAGCAAGGATCAAGAGACGCCGGCGCCGCCAGCGGCTGTTTTGTACAGCTCGCGCCACGCCCGCCGTCTTGAGCGACATCAAGGTTGCCTGCTTGAACTTCTTTAGCATCATGACGAAACGATTTACGCGACCGATTCGCTGCTACGCTTAACCAATAACAGCAACATCTCCTTGAAACTGCGCATAGCCATCCTGCCGGTGGGCAGCGCTGAAAAGACCATGAGCGACACGAGAGCGGCAATCGCAAACGCGAAAACCAGCCGCACTGGAATGAAAGGGAAGGTGGCGGCCAGCCATGGACGACTGATCAGCAGGATGGCCAGCGAGCAAAGAGCAGCGCTGACGGCCGGCGCCACCGTGTGATAAAAATCTTTTGTCTTGACAGGGCCGCGACGTCCGGCAAACCAAAACAGAAGCGGCGTCGTGATAACAAGATCGGTACCGGCATAAGCGGCGGCCACACCAATTGCTCCCCAGGGCAACCCAGCAACAATCGAAGTCACAGCGATCACGCTGCTGATGATTCCCCACAAAAACATTTCGCGCGCGCGTCCCTGGGTTGTGAACAGCCAGAGCACGGTGCGCGTTGCCGGCTGAATGATTGCCGCCACTCCCAACAACATGAAAATACGCCCGGTGCCGCGCCATTGTGGGCCGAGTAGAAAAAGTACCAGCCAGTCTGAGGTCGCGATCATGAATACCACTCCCGGCATTGTCACCATCACGATTTTTTCCAGCACCCGCAGATAGGAAACTCGATATCGTTCGGGCGTGTCAGTTAGACGGCTTAGGGCGGGCACTGCGACTGAAAACAGCGGGCTGTTGATCTGTTCCATCGGCATCAACAGCAGTTGATATGCTCTTGAATAGAGGCCGAGTTGATATGCACCCCAAACTCGGCCCAGCAGGAGGTTGTCAAGATTGCGTGCGAAGTAACTCGTGATGTTAAAGCCGGTGAGATTGCCGCCGTATGAGAGTATCGATCTCACGTTGGTGCCGCGCACCGGCAGACTTGGTCGCCACCGGCACGCTGACCACGACCCGATTACTGTTACTGTCGCCAGTACCACTTGATTGATTACCAGCGCCCAGTAGTGTGCGCCGTAGATTGCTGACACGATTGCCGCAGCAAGGGCGATAGCCATCGCCGAAATCTCGATCGCAGCAATAATGGAGAAACGCATTTGTCGAATCAGGATGGCCTCGTGCTGGATCGCGGCGCCAGTTATGAGGATAGCGACTGCGTAGCCGATCGTAATTCCCATCAACCGCGGCTCTTTGAAGAACCACGCCGCGAGTGGCGCCGCGCAAATCGTCAAGAGCATGATTACGGTACTCAATCCTATATTCACCCAAAAGAGTGTGCTGACCTGTTCGTGATTCAGTTCGGACCACTTCACTGTCGCTGTCGACAACCCCATGTACTGAAACATGCCGAGAAAGCCGACGATGATCGCGACCATTCCGATAAGTCCATAGTCTTGTGGTGTTAGGAGCCGGGCGAGAACTATCGCTGACACTGTGCTCAGGACAAATTTGCAGACCTGGGCCGTGAGCGTGACCGCGCCGCCTCTTGCCGAGCGAGCGCCAAGATCGGCTTTGAGGTGATCAGTTCGAAAATGACGATTGCGATCATCATTGACGAAGTTATCCGCAGATGAAGATTCGATCGAAAACATCTTGAAAGTTGGTTCGCGTGGGATCCTTGGGTGGGCCACCGGGGCGGGAAAAACTGCCACGAACAGTATACAGGATCAAGGTGCCCCTAAATCCATGATTTTTTCGGGATCGTGGGAAAATTTCTGCGGGATGCCGTCATTTGCCGTTAGAATCTGTGGTCGGCGTATCACGGAAGCACAATTCGTCAGGAGAATCGCGCTGAAAACAGACCCGCTAAACCTACGCGTGTTGCAATTTGCGCCGCGATCACCCTGGCCCCTGGATACCGGAGCCAAACTGCGGAACTATCACCTCGCTCGCATTCTCGCGACGCATGCGCGCATCTCCCTGCTGGCTTTCAGCGATCAGAACGATATCAACGCTCTCGAGAAGGTGTATGAAGGAATCGTCACTGTGCCACGTCCGGCGGGATATTCCTTTGCGAAAGTACTCCGCGGCGCGATCGGTCGCACCCCTTTGCCGCTGCTGAATTACACCACAGGGGAGATGATGAAGACGCTCGCGGCGGTCCTCGGGGAAAATGATTTCGACGTTGTGCAGGTTGAAAGCATTCATCTGATGAATTATCTACCGGTTATTCGTGCTGCGCGCAGCCGCCCCATCGTAGTTTGTGACTGGCACAATATCGAATCGGATTTGATGGGCCAGTACGCCGAACGTGAGCAAAGCGTTGCGCGGAAAATCTATGCACACAGAACCGCGCGGCTGATGAACGAATTTGAAGTGAAAGCTCTTAATGAATTTGACGGTCACATAGTGGTGAGCGAGCAGGATGCTGAACGACTTCGGCGAATGAACTCCCGAGTGGGTATTTTTGTGATTGAAAATGGGGTTGATGTTTCTTACTACGCCACTGAACAATCGGCCGGAAGGAGGCGCATCGTTTTTGTTGGTTCGATGGATTATCACGCCAACATCGATGGCGCGAAAAATTTTGGGCGTAACGTCTGGCCCGCGGTGAGAGAAAAGAAACCTGAGCTTGTATTTACGATCGTGGGCCGCGATCCCTCACCTGAAGTGCGTGCGCTATCGTCGATCGACGGCGTCGAAGTTACCGGCAGGGTCGATGACGTGCGCCCTTATTATCGCGAAGCAATCGCTGCCGTAGTGCCGCTGAACGTTGGCGGCGGAAGTCGCTTGAAGATTTTGGAAGCGATGGCTGCGGGCGTGCCGGTCGTGTCGACAAAATTGGGAGCTGAAGGGTTGGACTCGAGCGATGGAGAAAACATTCTACTGACAGATGGCCCAGCACAGATTGCCGAAGCTGTGCTCAGGATTATCGCCGATCATGAATTGGAAAAGCGGCTGATTTCCGGCGGGTATGCGCTGGTTCGTGAGCGTTACGACTGGGCACGGCTCGGCACGAAGCTGTTGGATCGATATCAAGCAATGGCGTCCGAGAAGTCGCAGGCGGCGACAGAGTAGAAATGGAATCAAGATGAAAATTGTGTCAGTCGTCGAAGCGACCACCATGAACGCGGTCGCGAAGATTGTGCTCGAATTTCATCGCACTACTCGCGAAATAGGGGAAACGTCCGGCGATTTGCCTAACGTCGACGGTTCGTTGATTACCTTCGATCGCGGTCCAGAACATCAACAGGGACCGAGCGAATTCGTCCTGGCGACGCGGGCGGCTGGGATTGAGATTGATGTGGTTCCGGAGCGCCGGCGTTTTGATCTTGCTGTGGTTACTGGGCTGAAAAAAATCGTTGCAGGGCGGGAACCCGCCCTTGTGATCACGCATTCCGTGAAGTCACATTTTCTCGTGTGGCGTTCGCGACTATGGAAACAATATCCGTGGATAGCCTTTCATCATGGCTATACGACGACCGATCGAAAGATGAGAGTGTATAACCGATTCGATCGATGGTCCTTACCCAAAGCGGACCTCGTCATCACCGTCTGTAATGCTTTCGCGCGTGAGTTGAGCACTGTGGCACGCGTGGCCCCCGAGAGGATTCGAGTACAACATAATTCAATTCGCCCCGTCTCACGGCCTGCCGCCGAAGATGTGCGGGCGCTGCGAGAGCGCCTCGGAATTGCTGAGAATGAACTCGTCATTCTTTCCGTTGGGCGTCTGTCGAAGGAAAAGGCCCAGGCGGATCTGATAACAGCTTTCAAACAGTTGTGCGTAACTAATCCGGATCTCAATTGCAAATTGGTGATTGTCGGCGACGGACCAGAGCGTAAGTCACTGGAATCATCATCGTCCCAGTCAGGTCTGGCTCAACGCATTATTTTCGCCGGCCAGGTCTCCGACGTTCAGCCCTTTTATGCGATGGCTGAGGTGTTCGTACTGCCATCGCACACCGAGGGTTCGCCGAACGTTTTGTTGGAAGCGATGGCGGCAAACGTGCCCATAGTCGCCACTGCAGTCGGTGGCGTGCCGGAGATCGTTGCGAATGAGGAGAGTGCTTTGTTAGTGCCGGCAAACGATCCGGCTGGGTTGGCGGCTGCGATCGCTCGTCTGCTTATTGATGCCGACCTCGCTCTGCCGTTGACCAAGAACGCCTCAGAGCTCGTGATGAAGAATCATTCAGCGCAAGAATACGTCAGATCATTGATCAGGATTTATGATGAGGTCGTATCTGCGAGGGATACACCCACTTGATTTAATACTTCGCCCAGTAATAGATCATTTTCACGTATTCGCCGCCCACGGTTTTCCAGCCCCAACGCTTTCTCCACCACACCCATGGCGAAGGCGTTTGCCAGCCCGGCGGCGCGCTGTCGATGCCGAGTACAATGCCGCTTCCTTCACAGGCGCGGCGCATGGACCACAGCGCGCGGCGCGAATGATAACCGGAAGTTACGATTAGTAACCGCTTCAAGCCGTGCGCCGTCGCGTAATCACGAACCAGCACACTCTCTTCATAAGTTCCAATCGCCTGTCCCGGAGCAAGTTGTATGCGATCAGCAGGCACGCCTTGCTGCACCAATCGGCGAGTGCTCAGTTCGTAATAATAAGGGTTGCGTTCTTCACGATTATCCCAACCGCTGATCAGACCGTCATTGGTTATTAAGACCATTGGCGCGCGACCTTCGCGATAAAGCTGTGCGGCCCAAGCGGCGCGTTCGACATATGTCGCTGATCCACTGAGTATCACGATCGCGTCCGGAGATTGCACGTCGGCTTTGACGATCAAAAACCGAGCGACGCACCAGGCAACAAACGGCGAAGCCACCAACAACACTGCGGCGATAATAAGAAAGCGACGGCGTTGCGTCGCTTTTCTCTTTGCGCGGATCTGTGTATTAGGGCTCATCAGGAGCGCGAGCGTCAGGCGTCTTAACTCTATTTGTTTAGATGTGGGGCTTGGGCCGTAGCCGGCACGCGGACCAGTCCGCTTTCTAATCGACCGGCACGCTTGCTCAGCAGTTCGTCGTACAACTCGAGTGTGTTACGCAGATGGTGCTCGCTGGAAAACTTTTCGGATACGATTGCTTTGCCGCGCCCGCCCATCATGCGCGCATTTTCATTATTGGACAGGACCTGAATAATTCGCGCGGCCATTGCTTCATCGTCGCCGCTTGCGACGATATGTCCAGTCTCGCCTTCCACGATCGCTTCGCGCACACCGCCAACAGCAGTCGCGACTACGGGAAGACCCGCGGCCATGTATTCGAGAATAGCATTAGCAAAACCTTCGGCTTTTGAGCTAAGCGCACCAATGTGTGATGCAAACAAAAGACTCGCTACATCGTCGCAACGGCCGATGAAATGAACATCGTCGGCAATCCCGAGATCATCTGCGAGGTCGCGCAGGCTGGGCATCAGTTCACCTTCACCAGCGATAACGAATGCCGCATCCGGTACCACGGCACGTACGCGCGCGGCGGCGCGCAGGAACATCGGATGGTCCTTCACCGGGTTACGCAGGTTCGCGACGATGCTGATGAAGCGTCGCCCTTGCGGCAACGCGAACAGGTTCAATGCGTCTTCGCGCGTAAATTCTTTGGCGGCTTTCAAGCGATCTAGATCAAGACCGTTGTAATGCTGGATGATTCGCTTCGGATTCACGCCTTCGCGAATTAACTGGTTCTGCACGACGAGACAATTGGCGATGACTCGGTGGGCCAAACGAAACGACATTCGCTCGGCACGTTTCTGCATTGGTGAGCGAAAGCCGTCAGTCTCACCCTTTGAAGTTATCCGCGCCGGCACACGCGCCAGGTACGCGCCAGTCATGCCAAAAATGTTTGTGTAAAAACAGTGCGTGTGAACGACATCAATTTTGTTTTCTTTGATGTACCCCACGCACCGGCGAAGCTGTTTCGCAAAGTTCAGGTCATAAAAACTGGTCAGCGGATATTCGTGAATCTCTGCAATTCCAAGTTCCTCTGCTTCAGCGCGCAGCGAGCCGCGATTCTGCAAGCAAGCGAGATGCACGCGCACTGCGCCGCTCGAGTGCAACTGCCTCAGCAGCTGTAAGGCCTGGCGCTCACTGCCGCCCTGCTCAAAACTGTCGATGATGAAGAGTACGTTTGGCTTCATTTTTCTTTCAAAATCTCAGATCCCAAATCTGAGATCTGAAATTGAGATCTGATCGGCTCCCAGCGCGCATACCTTTCACCGCGCAAAAACTTGAACAACGCGATTAGTGAAGCAACGTTCGCGAGCACAAAATAATGCGGCAGCGCGAGTATTCGGCTGCGTACGCCCAGGTTTTCCAGTAGCCATGACAACCCGCCACACACATATCCTATTGATTGCGCGACTAGGAACACTCGATAAGAAATCGACCCGCCGGACAGCGTGGCCGAAGCGGCGAGCAGCGCGATCAGAAAGAACGGCACGAAGTAGCGCATGACCTTGTGCGAGAGAAGTTGTATGCCGTAGAGCCCACTCCGAAACGGATTCAGCATCGTACGATGCTGCCAGAGGTCCGTAAATGTTTGCGCGATGATACGCACTCGCATTCGCAATTCATTGTCATGTTGCTGATTTGTTTCTTCTGTACAAACTGCTTCCGGCTCGTAGATGGTGCGCAACCCCTGCTCGATCATCTTCGTCGCGATGATGAAATCACTGCAGGCTTCGTGATAGAGCGGCACGTACGCCGCGCGGCGGACTGCGTACAAGCATCCTGACACGCCGATAAGAGAGCACGCGCGACTTTCGTGTCGCTTCAGAAACGTTTCGTAATTCCAATAAGACTTTGCGCCGCGCCCTATGTGAGTATCGCCAGGATCGACGTAAATCAAACGGCCACCGACGCAACCAACTGATTCATCTGCAAAGTTCGGCAGGATCTTCTGCAAAACATCCGGTAGATAAAGACTCGTCGCATCAGAAAACAGAATTATGTCGGCGCGCGCTTTTGCGACTGCCGCATTCTGCGCCGCTGTTTTGCCAAGGCGCTGCGACTGTCGAGTAAGAACCACTCCCTGGCCTGCAAAGGCCCGCGCGATTTCGTCGGTACTGTCTGTCGAGCAGTCTGAGGCGACCATGATTTGCAAAGACTCACGCGGATAATCGAGCGCCAGACTGTTTTCAAGTTTCGCGGCCAGTGCGCCTTCTTCGTTGTAAGCAGTGATGATCATTGTCACCGGCGGCGCGTAGGCGGCTCGCTCTACTTTGCGTGGCCGCACTGTGCTGACGAAAGCAATCAGCAACGGATAACCCACGTACGTGTAGAACAACGCACCAGTGCTTAACCAAAAAACGATCTCGGCCGTGACTCTTAAGCTCATGCGATTGCCGGGTGATGCGCGGACTCGCCGATCGAATTTTCATCTGTGCTGCGATTCCGTTGCCGTCTTCGGGGTTCGATCACCACAGACGTGCCAGTTTCCGACTCGTACATACGGCGAAAACAGACTGCGTATCCGACCAGGTAATAGACGTTCCATCCGTAAGCGACTGAGAGGAAAAAACTGGAAACCATGAAGACCAGTAACGACGCCTGGAGACCGAGCGCGAGATAGTAGAACTGCGAATGTTCGCGGGCGATGAACGTTTGACGCGCAATTACGGCAAGCTTTCGCAGCGGTGCGACTATGAACGTCGTATACAAAACGAGAGCAATCATGCCCATCTCCGACGCAACCTGAGTGTAAGAGTTGTGCGTCACCAATCCTTTGAATGACATATTCGGCTGGTAATTTCCCATCCCGATACCGAGCAGCGGATGGCGCAAGGCAACGTAGATTGATCGGAAGAGCTCGCCCCTTCGTGAATCAGCCGAGCCGTTGGTATCAAGGCCGGGCATGAATATCGATAGCAATCGATCGCCGTAGCCGCTCGGCGCCAACACGATAATTGCGGCGGACGCGGCGACTAGCAGCGCGGCGATCTCAAACTTACTACGACGGCCGATTCTCATGGCGAAAAACCCGAATACAACCAGCGCTCCAAGAAAAGCTCCGCGCGAGTAGGAGAGTACAATCCCGAAGGTCATGACTGCGGCGCAGGAGGCGTGAATGATTTTGGCGAACGGGTTTCGTGAACCAAAAAAGAATGCCAAGGAAATCGGTAACATCGTCACGATGTGCAGCGCCATATCATTCGTGTTTCCAAAAATTCCGTGGCCGCGTCCCGCGGCGCGATAGCCTTCTACCATCATGAGGCCCAGCCGATAATCATTCATTGCCTGGGCACTCAGCACGATCGCGGTTGCCACCGATACGAACAGAAGCGCGTTCAGGCGACGCGGCGTGCGCACCACGTTGATAATGATAATGAAAATAAGAATGCCGCGAACGAACGTGCCGCTGAACTCAGTCCAGGCGACGGCCGGATCGATCGCGAGCGGAATCGAAAGGAGCGCCGTGAGCATGAACAGCAGCACGAGGTTCACTTCCGCCGGACGCGCCGTAAACTTTCCTTCCAGGGATATTTGTGCGGGGATAAAACAGGCGAGAGTTATGATTCCAATGATCAGAGCCAACGAATTCGTGATTGCGGAAGGATAGAACTCGGCGGGCCGCGCGTACAAGACAATCGTAAAGACAAAGAGAGCTGCAAATGAAAACACGTGGCCGGGCTTAAGGAACGTATTTGCGTCTAATGGATTGAGGAGGGCAGTCGCTTGTTCGGGATCGATTACTGAGGCCGTCTCTGCAACAAGAGATGTTGACTCGAAGTGACCTTCGCGAGCGGAGAGCCCACTTGCTCGTTCTTTTCGCGAGCGTGAGACTGTTTCGTAATCCTGCTTTTGATGACGCCTGCTCATATGGCACTCGCTCTTTTAAAGCAAAGAAGCGCAGGCGGCCCCGCGCTTCTATTAATGTCGTTATTACTCAGGAAGGCGAAGCACTTAAGCCGGCATTACTTCGCTTTCGATCGCAACCATCGTGCGGACGCGCTCACGGAGGGCCAATTCAAACATGCGCGCTTCCTCAACCTCGGTAAACGATAGCGCGCGCAGTTCCTGTTCAATACGGCGCCGATAGTCGGATACCAAAGAATCAGAAACACCCAATGCGGCGGCAACTTCCAATTGTGTTGCGTGATCCGTGCTCAAATAGCAGTGCCATAGAACTCCGACCATCCGGTTGTATTGCTTGATTTTACCGCGCACGTTGCCGCGCAGGTTCGTCAGAAATTTGTCGACGGATCCCGCGGCTTCCTGCTGAGATTCATGACGAAGAAGGCTCTCTTCCGGGTTCTCACGAAGATCGGCCGGATCATAAGTTGGGCCATCAGAATCTGGATCGTCTCCACCGAGGGGCACGAGATAAATGTCCATCACCGGCAGACGCGACATTACCAGACTGCGTAAGGTGCGGACGTCAGCGGGCCCGTCGATCGCTTCGAGTACGCACACAATTAGATCTTCCAGGTCGGAATTGCTAATGACGATCTGAGCATCGCCAGTGCAACCCACCATGCGGGTGTCGCGCTGTCGCACAGGAATCATATGAGCGCGCTGCTCCATTTCATGCGAGCCGCGGCCGGGTTTGTTATCGGGCCATTCGCTCAAGCCATAAACGCGATCGGCCAGTCGGCGGTGCTGCTCTTCAGTCATGCCAATACTGTCAAACCGTCGGAAGTTGGCACTTGACTGAATCAACGTCGAAATGCGTCGCGCTAATCGATAGCTCTCGGGATGGCGCTTTCGTAATTCCGCAGTTAAGAGATTCGTTAGCTCGATTTGGCCGATCTCGCATTCGATCTCGGCGTCAGTCATCGCGGTGTCGAGGTAATGCTGGAAGCGTGACTTTGTTAAGAGCTGCACGAAGAGTTCCTGAGTCAGGTCGGTGTAGGCACTCGACGCCCCTTCTTCGATCAGAAGGCCGGCGCTGCGGGAGGCCCGGACCAGGGGATGATTGCTGACGATTCGGTGAAGCTCGGCCCACAAACGATTAACGTCAGAGTTGCGCAAACTTTCGACCCAGTGACCCGCCCGGCTGCTTCGTTCGGCGGCCCGACTGGGACGCGTTACTTCGCGCGGTACGGCAACGCTGGACTCGTGCGTTTTTTGAGTGATTGATTTCACGATAGTTTTTGTCCCGAAAGAAGAGAGTGGATGCATTGGGAATCGGTGGCCAACGAACTGATCGATCCAGGAATTACATTTTTTTACTAAGCTATTGCGGCACGATCATTCGCTGGGAGTACTTGCAAGGAGATGCTGGGGCAACGTTCGTCCAAAAAGAGATCGAGCGTGTGATCGATACGGCTTTAGCTGTTTAGTTTTACCTTTTCAATCCCGGATTGGTTGCTGGTTCTGATTGGCAAGTCAGATCCAAGCGCGGGGGACTGCGGTTCGGTGTGCTGCAAATAACTATTTCACCGAGTGTGCGGAATCAAGGAGTAAAGCGCTCCTCGATCAAGCTAGAGAGATAGTAACAAACCGACACGACATTGCGCAACATTTTTTTACACCAGGCTTAACTGTTGAGATAGTTGAAGAAAGCTCCCATAGACTGGTCGGCGTTCTCTGGAAATGCGGCAGTATTGGAGCTTTTGTCGGAATGGAACAGTGTCTACACCCTCAAAAATGATGAGTTCTCATTCTCCGGCAAAATTCTGTAAGACCACTCGATGCCCGTCGTCCGAAACGCTGTTACGCTATCGTCGTCTTCGATTACCGACCCAGGAGCGTGCGACGGTGGAAAGCCATCTACGGAAGTGTGAGTTCTGTAGTGCCGAACTTCAATTGCTAAGGCGTCACTGCAACGAGCTCGAGGAGTATCGCGCGGTAGAGATGCCTGCGCAGCTTCGCAGACTGGCGGAAAATCTTTTGAGCAAGACGGCCAGGCGACTCGCGCTAATAAGCGAGCTCAGCGATCGACATCAACTATCGCACTGATTGCGATGGATCAGGCTGGCCCCGCACCGGCACAATTTCGTCATTCGGTGCGTCGTTTTTACGTGGAAGTTCAATAGTAAATTCGGTCCCTCTCCCAAATTCCGACCTGACAACAACTTCGCCGCCGTGGGATTTCGCGAGATGTTTTACAATCGCGAGGCCGAGACCTGTGCCACCGAGTTCGCGTGAGCGCGCGCGATCCACTCGATAGAATCGTTCGAACAAACGATCAAGATGATGTGAGGGGATCCCTTCACCAGTATCGGACACTGAGATCCGATCGCGTGGTCCGCTGCTAATTCTAATCGAGACAGTTCCTTCATCGCGGTTGAATTTGATGGCATTGTCGATCAGGTTCATCAGCATTTGCATTAGTCGGTGAGGGTCCGCTAGCACCTCGGAGTCCGTTGGAATCAAATTGCTCAACTCGATCTTTCGGGACGCGGCAGCTGTGGCGAGCGTGCTGATAACATCGTCCACCAGGACGCGCAAGCGCACCGTTTCGGGCTTCAGCTTTACAATTCCTGCTTCAATAGCGCTTAACTCAAGTATGTCATCAATCAAGCGATGCATGCGGGTGGCGTTCCTTTGAATTATCGAAAGGAAGCGCCGATTGTTTTCGCGATCATCGACCGCTCCGGCCTCAAGCGTTTCTGCCAAGGCCATAATCGATGTTAGCGGCGTGCGCAACTCGTGCGAGACGTTAGAGAGGAATTCCTGCCTGACGATTTCCAGACGTTCCAGCCGGGTAACGTCGAAGAAAACGCCCAGCGCTCCAGCGATCGCACCATTTGACTTTGAGCGTATCGGCACTACCCGCAGGTCAAATATCCGCCTATCGGGCTGATGCGTTTCAACCTTCACGTCAACGCGTTCGGTACCGCGGACGCCGTCCAGAAATGCATCGTAAATCGCCGGATTGCGCGTGATTTCGGTGATCGGCCGCGAGTCAATCGTCGTTTCGAGGTTCGAGAAAAGGCGCCGCGCGGCGCGATTTGAGGCGACGATTCGCATGTCGGTGTCGATTACCATCAGACCCTCGTGCATTTCATTTATCGTCGAATTCAATAGCTCGTTTCCGAAACCATGTTTACCAGCATCTGCCAATTGATGAATCATTTTTTGACGCACAAAGAATCCGACGCTGAAACCGAGAACAAGGAGAAAGCCGGCAAAGCAAATTGAGCGAAGATTTCCAGTCAGAAGGAACGCAGAAATGAGGAGGGCTGCCGTCGCAGCGACAAATAGAAAAGAAAGAATGCGAGAGCTAACCATCCGTGGTGACTGACGAGGCCGACGAGCCGCAGCCGATAAACCTATACCCTACTCCGACCACAGTTTCGATGCAGTTACCGCATGTGTCCAGTTTTTGTCGCAGGCGCCGGATATGCACATCGAGCGTGCGTGCATCGCCGTAATAACTGTAACCCCACACTTGGTCGAGCAACTGCTGTCGGGTGATGACGCGATCCTTTTTTTTCGCAAGCGTTGAGAGTAGTTGGAACTCTTTGTGGGTGAGTTTGACGTTTGCTCCATCACACGATGCCCGCACATCATCGAAATCGATCGCGAGCCGGCCATCATCGTAGCGCTCACGGGCTTCTTCATCAGTTCTGCGCAGCAATGCCCGGACGCGCGCCAGAAGTTCGTTCACCGAAAACGGTTTGCCGATGTAATCATCGGCGCCCACATCGAGACCCGCGACTCGATCTGCTTCGGAGGTTTTAGCCGTCAGCATGATAATTGGCGTACGGCGTGTCTGATTTTCGCGACGCAGCCGGCGGCAAATCTCAATTCCATTCATTCCGGGAAGCATTAGATCCAGGACGATAACTGCCGGCGGGTTCTGGGTGTCCAAGGCAAGTGACAGTCCATGCTCACCAGTCGAAGCGACCAGCGTCTTGAAGCCGGCGCTTTCGAGGTTGTAGCGCACGCTCTCAGCAATATCGGCGTCGTCTTCGATGATTAAAGCAGGTCGTGGCATAACGAAAGCGCCGCGGAATTTATCGAATGAGTTTGAGAATCAATTCGAAAATAAAGAATGATATTGCGGCAAAAATCGCGGCGGCCGGAATAGTCAGGATCCAGGCCCAGACAATTCTGCCGGCGACCCGCCATTTCACCGCTGACAGTCGCGTCGTAGATCCGACGCCCGCAATCGCGCCGGTAATCGTGTGGGTCGTCGAAACCGGAATGCCGGCGGCTGTCGCCCCAAACAGAGTGATAGCTCCCGCGGTCTCAGCACAAAAACCTCCAACGGGACGTAACTTGGTGATCTTCGAGCCCATCGTGTGAACGATGCGCCATCCGCCTGACAGAGTTCCCAACGCGATGGCCGCGTGGGCCAGAAGCACGACGTAAATTGGAATTGCGGGCAGTGATCCCTTGTCTCCCATATGCAGATTGAACATGCCGCCGGTTGCCAGAACGGCTGTGATAATCCCCATGGTTTTCTGCGCGTCGTTGCCGCCGTGTCCGAGCGAATAGGCAGCCGCCGACAATAATTGTCCGCGACGAAACGTTTTATCGACCTGGGCCGGCGTCCATCGATGAAAGATCCAATAGACCGCGACCATGATGGCGAACCCCATAATGAACCCAATCACCGGCGACGCAACAATGAAAACGAGCGTCTTGATCCATCCTTCAGGTTTGAGCAAACCGCCGAAGCCCCGATAGGCGGCAATAGCTGCGCCGCCGTATCCGCCGATCAGCGCGTGCGAGCTCGAGGTCGGCAATCCGAGATACCAGGTAATTAAATTCCAGACGATCGCGCCCATCAGGCCACAGCAGAGTACATAGAGGCGCATGTTCTCTTGAATCAGATCGATGCGAACCAGATCGCCGCCGATTGTTTTCGCCACTCGAGTTCCAAAGATGGCAAAGGCGACAAAGTTGAAAATCGCCGCCCAGATCACGGCATAGCGGGGTGACAGCACCCGGGTCGAGACAACCGTCGCGATAGAGTTAGCGGCATCGTGAAATCCATTGGTAAAGTCGAAGATGAGAGCGACGAGGACGATAAGTACTACAATTACCGTTGTCGCATTGATGGAGGCAAACATAAATGTTCAGACGCGGAAATCGCTCCTTCACATGTTCTTGATCACAATGCGCTCCACCAGAACGCCGACGTGTTGGCAACGATCAATCGTATTCTCCAGATTGTCGTAAATCTCTTTCATCATGATGACGGTTGGAACCGGAAAGCCGCCGCTAAACAAGCTGGCTGTTGCCTCGCGATAGATGTCGTCTCCTTCTCTTTCCAGTGGACGGATTTTCGTTAGGTGATTCCTAATGTCTCGCGGGCGTTCGATCGCCGGCACCACTCGATCGAGTACTTCCGCCATTTGCTGAATCACGCCGGCGAACAGCCTCATATATGGGGTATATTCCGGGACGCCGTACCTTACCACGGCGCTGGCTAACGCTTCAATCAGATCCACAATATCGTCGAGAGTCGTTATCAGCGCATAAATATCTTCGCGATCGATTCCCGTGATGAAGGAGCGTTGGAGCGATGTGGAAACGCGGTGCGTGATCTCGTCACAGGCGTGTTCGATCGCCTTGATGTGCTCGGAATACCGGGGTGCTTCGCCAATTTCGTCGCCGAACATTTCAACCAGGGCGCGCGCGCCTTCCGTGAGGCGCGTCGTCATGTCGCTCAGAGCTGCGATATAGTCCTCCTCGCGTGGCATTAATCCGATGCCGAAGAGGCCCATAATCTCGTGCTCCCTTTACCGATCGCCTGAGTGGTCGAGCTTTACGGCGAAAGCGAAACTAGTTCGGAAAGTGAGCCGCGACCGCAGAGCCGGAGCAATTTTTCCGGACTGCGATCGCGGCCCTGGCGTTGCCGGCCACGTTCATTAAAAGTTTAGCCGCAGCGCAAATTGAATTTGACGGCTGGTTCCTAATCCAACATCGCGTACCACTGTCTGTCTTAGCAATCCGAATGTTCCGCCGGCCGCATTCTGCGTATATGCCGCACCGGGCTCAACAGTGGCGCCGCTGATGGTATAGACGCCACCTGCTGAAGCCACGGTCGGTAATGCGAGATTTAGGCGCGACCCCGGAATATCAAAGTTCGCGCGATTGAAAATGTTGAAGATCTCAGTTCTGAATTCGAGGTTAGTCGACTCAGAGAACTTGAACCTCTTGTTGAAAATCAGATCGAATTGCTGAAAGTTCGGCCCACGCAGGAAATTACGCGGCACGTTTCCAAAAGTACCTGGCGCTGGTGTAGTAAAGGCCGCCGGATTCAGAATCAATCGATCGTTGCTTAGATAAGGGTTGACTCCCGCAATCAGATCGGGCCGTCGCACATTGCGCGACGCGCCGCCGCCCGGCGTATTCACAACCGCGATGAAACCCGATGGCAACGGATTCGCTGCGTTAATTGTGCCCGGCAATTGTGCTACGAAGCCGCTCGCAAATGTTGTCGTAGCCCCGCCGGCGCCCGTCGGCACGACACAGCCCGCCGTGTTCTGGCACTGAATCACGACGTCCGGACGCACAATACCGATCTCAAGTGGCACTCCCGAACGCGCGTTAACGATTGTGCCGACTTCCCAATTGCCGAGAATGCCGTTGCCCACCGATCCGAAGTCGTGCTTCGTGCCTTTGCCGAATGGTAGTGCGTAAAGCGCGCTTAAGTTGAAGGTGTGGCGCACGTCAAAGTTGTTGTAGCCGTTGTCGTAATCAAACTCGCTGGTCACGCGCGCGTTATTCGCCGCTGTACGAGCTTCGTTCGAGCCCGAAGTGTCACCGAAAGAACTTGAGAACGTGTACTGCGAGTTGAGCGTCAAGCCAGTCGAGAATCGCCGGCCGAGAGATAGTTGCAGCGCTTTGTAGGTGTCGTGACCCCCGCTGGTCTTATCGTCAATCTCAGCGTACGGGTTGTTCACCGTGGACGTGCCCGACACGAGCGAGAATTCCCGGATCGTGTTGACGGCGATCACCTGGCCCCCTGCGTTGGTCCGGTTGACCACTCCAAAGGTGGTCGGCAAATTGGCGCCATCAAGGATCGTGGTCTGACCTGGCAGAATGCGATTGGCGATGCTCCGCAAGAACAGGTTGCGTCCCTGCGAACCGACGAAGCCCGCGGTCAGGGTCATCTTGTAAGGCAACTCTTGTTGAATTGAAAATCCGTACTGGTAAATCCTTTCCGGGATTGTATATTCCGGCGCATACGCGCGTGGCTGATATTGCCGGTTAAGCGGAGCAGTGGTGAAGAGAGTCGCGATCGCATTCGGATCCTGCGGAAAGGTCCCACCGTTCAGAGTGGACGAGATGCGGTTAGACTCAATCGGTTGAATCTGATCTTCGGTCTGCCCCGGGCCGTAATATATGCCGAAGCCGCCGCGCAGGACCGTGTGGCCTCCGCTGAAAAATCCATTGCCCTTGGGATTTGGTGACCACGTGACAGCAACGCGTGGCCCAAAATTGTTTTTCGAAGTGTGATATGGATCGCCGGTCGAATCGCGCAGCACTCCAGTTACCGTGTCGAAATATATCTGACGATTGTTCGCTTCTTTCAACGGCGTGTAGTACTCATAGCGCAAACCGTAACTCAATGTCAGTCCGGGCCGAATCTTCCACTCATCCTGTCCGTACCCGATGTAGTAATTCTGTTTCGCGAAAGCCTGTCCCGTTGAGTTGTTGAAGAACGGCGACGGAGCTGAGAGATCTCCTAGAAATTGAGTCGATTGCAGCGAGTTCGCCAAAAAGTTGTTGATACTTGCGAAAGTGTAGGTGATGCCGCCTTGCCTGTCCGTGTACAGGCGAACCGCGCGAACCTCGCCGCCGAATTTCACGGCGTGCGTGCCTTTGGTCCAACTAAGATTATCGATGAACGACAGAGAGTAAGGCGTATAAGGTTGCGCGCGTCCATTCTGTGCGCTGTTGGCTCGGATCAAGCCGCCTGGTACGGCAACTCCGGCGTTCGATCCCTGTCCCGGCAAAGCGAACCCGGCGACGCTGCCCGAAATGTTGAATGACAGATTCGACAAATCGATGCCGTTCACAATTGGCGCCTGGCCAATGATTCGAGACAACGCGCCGTTGTAGCCAAACTTGAATTCGTTAAAAAGATTTGACTTTAATGTGGACTGAAACGCGATGACTCCGTTTTGTGGTATCTGCCGGATGACGATCTGCCGTCCCGTCACGCCGTCAGGCTGGCTATTGAATGCCTGATCTCGAAAGAAACGAACGTAGGTCGAATGCTTCTGGTTGAATCTGTAATCGAATCGCAGAGCCACAGAGCTTTCATTGACAATGTTATTTGCCTGAAGTTGAACCGTGTCGAAAAGGTCTGGTCCGGTGCGTAGAGTAACAGCGTCGGGAGCACGAAACGCCGGAATCAGCGAGGCCGTTGTCGCATTGCAGGCGATTGTTCCAGTGCCGAGCGGCGGCGCGCAGATGCGCGACGCTTGTCCGGGAACTGCTTCGATGGCGTTGATTCCGCCGCGCAGCCGGTAGCCTTCATAAGAGAAGAAGAAAAATGCTTTGTCTTGCTTGATTGGACCACCGACGGATCCGCCGAACTGGTTCATTCTTAGCTTGCTCTTTTGGCCGATGACGTTGTCAAAAAAGTTTGCCGCATCAAGAGCATCGTTGCGAAAATATTCGAAACCCGACCCGTGAAATTTATTACTGCCGGACTTTGTGACCACGCTGATCTGGCCGCCGGTGCCGGTGCCGAATTCAGCTGGATAGTTATTCGAATCGACGCGGAACTCCTGAACATTCTCGAGCGAAGATTGCAGCCGGAACGGCGTCGGTATTTCGCCATTCAAATTGCCCGGCGAAGTGTCGATGATCGCGGTGCCTTCGATCCCGTCATAGCGAATCTCGTTCTGTTCGACCGCGCGACCAGAGAAGCGAATGTCGCCGTACGTTCCCGATCCGCTATTCGTAGTACCCGGGGCCTGCATGTAGAGCTGCGAGAGTTGGCGTCCATTAATCGGCAGTCCCTCGACTTCTCGCGGATTAACGTTAGCTCCCATGGCGGCTGTTCCCGTGTCCGTGAGTGTCTCTTCACCGCTGACCACGTTCACGGTGGCAGACACGCCGTTCGCCGTCATCGCCAGAGTGACTGTCAGTTCCTGACCAACGTTAAGACTGGCGTTTTCGATCTTCGCCGACAAGCCGGTCACCTCAGCGATGATGCGATAACTCGACGCCTTCAAAGCGGCGAATGAAAACATCCCATCGTCGTTCGCCTTGGCGCTGCGCTCTTCGCCGGTGCGGGTGTTGGTTACGGTTATGTTTGCCCCGGGAACGATGGCGCCATTTTGATCTTTAACGGTACCGGTGATCTTCCCGGTGTCCGTCTGGGCGAACGCCGTGACTGCGATGCCAAGGATCACGGCAACGGCAAGTGGGGTGAGTAGAAATCGAATTGGCGATTTTTCACGCAGCATTTCATTCTCCTTGTGACTTTGAGCATCGATCGGTTTTTGGCATTACACATTGACCGCCGAATAGACTGGTAGCTGGGAACATCGGAAGCGATTCAAAACCAGATAGCGTGTGTAAGGAGAAAACCTACAGGAGGGCGATTACAGTAGAGTAAACTTGAAGTTAATTCGATGTTAATTTTGGCATCCGGGCAGTAGCCCGACCGTTAGGGAGGGCGTTTATTCGTGACGTTTACGCCCTCCCTTACGGTCGGGCTACTGCCCGCTTCCGGAAGATAACTCAGCCGGCGGACGTCTAAACAACTCTAACTAGAGATCGACGAAGGATGAGAAGACCGCAATGAAAAAATTGGTTTTAATGGTGCTACTTCTTTCAATTGGTGTTTCCGCTAAGACGCCCAAACTCAACATTACGCTCAAGCACGATTCCGCCGGCGAACAGAAACGAAAAGAACAGATTGAGCGGCTGGCGGAGCAGTACGATCTTTCGAAATACACAATTACGCGCGACATCGTGATTGATCAGCAGGCAATAAATCATTCATCGCCGGTGCTGACCCAGAACCTGCGCTTTCTCGACAATGACGATCGCGCTTTGTCGGCTTACGTTCATGAGCAGGGGCATTGGTTGCTGATGGAGCGCCATCGTGGTCAGGTGCGCGAAATGCTAACCGAGTTAATTCGCACGTATCCGAACATCGATATCACCCCGCCATATGGTGATGGGAACCAGGGCACGTCTTACATCCACCTGGTAGTGCTGATGCTGGAATGGCATGCCCTGGAAGATTTGATTGGCGCCAAACGCGCGCGTGCGGTCATGGAATTCAAGCGACAGGATCACTATAAAGACTTGTACGCGACCGTCATGGACCATCGTCAACAGATGGAGGGATTCTTAAACCGGTATGATGTGAAGTGGTAGGAGGGTGCGGCTTTGCCGCGCGTCGTGAATCAAACAACATGACCCACAAAGAGACAACCCACGCTGGTCAACTCCATGATTATCATCACCCATCTGGACATGCGCTCTGATTCATTGCCGTTTATTGACGTAATCTATCCAGCTCATTCACAACTCTGTCTCTCAACGCTCCGATCTGTTCCACGTATTCATCATGTGATCGCTCCATCTCCAAGACCAGCTTCCGGGCCTCCATAATTGCCTCCCCGCCGCGCACTCGGTTACCGGCGCGATGCATCTCTTCCTCTATTTTGGCGAGGGCTTTTTCTGCTTCACCCTTGCGGTGATCTAAAAGGTGTATCTGATTATTCAACCAGTTTAACTCGCTAGCAAAGGATGAGGCCGGCCCCCCGCTCACTCCATTACCTCGACTCAGTTCATTGATGGCGTCCTCTAATCTAATCCTGGCAGTAGTATGACTGCAGCCGAGTCTCTGCATCCGTACTTCAGGACTACATAAACCTACCCTCTGATAGGCGTCTTGTGAGCGGCAAGCAACAGGCAGCATGGCGTCGCCCATTCTTCTAATTCGTTCGTGGGACATGTGGCATTTTACGACGCCCAGGGCGGCGATCTCTTCACGCAATAAGCGAAGATGGTCAATAGGTTTCTTTCGCTTCATCTTATATTCAATACTTCAGCGTGCGCTCCGCTCTACTATGTGGGCCGTCCAGACATAATGGCTACAGCAAAGAGGCCTGTCACTTGAGAGCGTGGTTTAAGCTGCGTAGGTTCTAACAACCGTGGCCGGCGATTAGCAACAATGTCGAACCTAAGCGATTAAGCCAAACACCGATCACCGCAATCCCTGAGTGGTCTTGCTGGTGAAAGTTGCCTCGAATCCCTGCTCGGTCAGACGGCGGCCCGGTGTGCGGGCGACAGCTTTTTCGAATTCGGCATGTGCTTCATCTTTTCGACCGCGTCGCAACAAAAACTCTCCTAAGATTTCATGGCTCGGTTTGTCAATCGTCGGCGGGCCGAAGGCGATTGGGAGCTTGTCCTCCAGGCCCACCGCCTGGAGCATCACACGTTCGGCGCCAGCGAAGTCTCCCTCTTGCTCGGCCAGCTGGGCTCGGGCTTCCAGCAGGAATATTTCTGGCCGGACGCGGTAACTTGGATCGGAAGCGGCACGTTTCGTCTCGATGTCGGCAACCTCGTGACTGACGGTCTCGAGTTCGGCCAGAGCCAGGCGCGCCTCATCGTGATGTCCCTGCATGATCTCGCCCATGGCCCGCGCAAACGCGAAGTCAAGTCGCGCGCCGGCACCCGCGGTCTTCGGTATGGTCCAGCCGGCGATCTCACCCGTCCAGTCGCCACTATCGAGCAGATAGCGAAGTCGCATGTTCGCGAAGGATCCGATTAGGCTGGTATCGGGATCCATCGACATACCGGGATGATCCATCGCGGCCTCCGATTCGACAGAGGCGTGGCAGGAGGCGACCGCACTCCTGGCTTGGTCCTTTTGTCCGAGTTGCAGATACGCGTATTCGAGCCAGCTCGCGTAGTGTCCGCAGCGCGTGGGCCCTTTCCCTGCCGCCTTACGCATGCGATCCACGTCAGCCATCCCGGCGATGTTGGCCTCTACAACTTCCCGCCACATTCCGAGCGCGAGAAAAATATGAGAGGTCATGTGCTGAGCGTGCCCCGCATCGGGCGCGATCTTCGCGTAGATTCGCGCCGCGCGCAGGCCGAGCGGCGCGTGCGCCGGATCGTCGTAGCTATGAATCAGATAGTGGACGAGGCCCGGATGATCGCGATGATTGATCCACGCCTCTTCGAGTACTCCTGCTGCACGCATGTAGATCGCAATGTCGCGTCCGGCGTGCGCGGTGCCGAGGATTGCCAGCCCGTAGAATGCGGCCGCGTCAACATCATCCGGATAGCGCGCGTACAGTTTCGCCATCGCATCTTCGTAACGGAAGTCGCGCTCCTCCTTGCTTCCGTCTCCGTAGAGGATCTCAAGCGCGTCGAGATATCCTTTCTCGCGTTCGGTCTTTGCTTTGGCGCGGCGCGCCGGCGGCGTCAGTGCCAATTTGTTAAGCGCGTCGCGGGCGGCCTTCAGATCCTGCTGCATCCAGACCGGGTGGTTGAAGGTCATCGCCTCGCCCCAGTAGGCCATGGCGAAGCCGGGATCCACGGCCTCGGCTCGGCGAAAGGCGTCGGCAGCGGCCGGATATTCAAAGTCGTGAAGCAACGCCAGGCCAGTAAGAAAGTCGGCCTGGGCTGCAGGAGAGCCAGAGTTTGGGAAGTTGACGTGACCGTACACCCCGTCCGCAGGTGCCGGCGGATTGGTGAACAGCAGGCTAATAGTGAACACGATTGCGAGCATGGGCTACCTCCCTGGAGATACGGTCGCGGCGATTATAAAGAAGTCAGTACCGCGAGCGGTAGCGACCGGGTAGAAGGCTGAGAAAGATTCTGACGATTCTCTATCCCGCGTCCTGTGTACTGCGTCTGTACCGGGACATGGATCTAGCCGCAAGGTAAAGCAAGACCGCGTTCAAGGCAATACCAAGTACTATGGCGCGCCTGGGAATTGGAATATCAAGAGCAAGGCCGCTCCAGGGCAACGTTAGCGCAAAAGCAACAGACGAGATCGATAAGTTACCTGAATTACTTATCCATAACTCATAACCCAACAGGGCCAACAGCAGATAGACTGCGGTCGGCAGTTTCGGGTTCCGGGGCGGATGCCAGCACCACCAGATGATGACGGCCACCACGGCCATTTCTGCAAGCACACCCGTGACGATCCAGCTAACAACAATCGGTCCATGTAGGAATGCAAAGCTCACCTGTGGTTACGGACAATCGCGGGATAATGTCAGAGCTGACGCGGCGGCAGTCAACCGCATTACGAACAGCTGTCGATAGCAGGCCGCCTGACTCCGCTCGCGTCCAACGATTGTTATATGGCGCCCATGGTCTTGTTTGAAGCCTTGTGAACCAAATCCCGCAATTCCTCTGTCACGTAATGCGGCCCAAATAAAACCTTGAACGGCAGATTCGGCCGAAAGGTAATGGTCGGACCGAAAACAGATTCTGTTTTGAGACGGACGATCACCACCGCGCGAAAAATCGATTCGTCAACGCGATCGACCCAAGTTAGTGGAATATCAGTCCCCTTAAGTAAGGTCACAACATGAAGGTTTCGTTCGTCGACCCAAACCAATTTTTCGTGTACGGCCTGCCACATAAAAAACCTGTACAGCCAGGAGAGCTGGCACTGTGAAAATCGCGGCAGGTCGATTGCCGCTTTCGAAAAAAGACTTTCCGATGAATATTAATAGGAACAGACCTATCGGAACACTCGCTAACGTGGCCAGAAACGCGAACCAGGAAGAGAGGCGAATCATTTTTCCCTGAGCCATATAACGTCAGAGTTGACCAGGCGGCTGGCGGAGCTCGGCACAGTACGGTTCGCCGCCGCCGGCCTCCCACACCGTCCCGTCCGCGTAAAGCACGCACTTGATCTCGGCTCTGCTCCTGAATGGCGACTGCCCGTTCTTCTCAAGCCCCCCTTTCGTGACAACGTTAGTCGGCGCAGAGGAAGAGGTACCGCGCAGCGTAGCCACCTTGCCGCTCCCGATATCTTCGATGGTTGTGAATCGGCGCCGACTCAACTCAGCTCCACTGTCAAGGTCCGCGGCGACATACTCCCATAACACGCTGCGGACCTCCTTTTCGGCCGAGTTCTTGACCTTTAGAGAGTAGGTGTAGGAATAGGGCAATTTCTCGTCACCGGTGGAGGGGCCAGGGACAGGCGACGAACCGCGGAGTTTGTCGACGGGGTCGTCATGTGGATCCTCACGCCGTCCGGGCACAGCGACTTCATCTTGCCGCGATAGGGCAGGCCGGGTCCGGAGTTTCTCCCTCGACAACGACAATTTAATGATAACGAGGCCGTGCGAGGAACCGCCGGGACTGGCCGTTTGTGCCAGCGAGAGTCCCGCGGCGAAAAGACAGAGGCTAATGAACGATAATGCTTTCACGGTAATCACCCTTAAATGACTTTCTTTAAATCATAACGTCCCGCCGAACGAGTTGTTGGATGCCGTTTCTATTCAGACAGTTCGAGTCGTTGAATGGTTTCGTCGTGGCGCAAGATCGATTTAAAGAATTTTAGAACCTTGTCGGGCGGAATCCGTTCGGTCAAGCGCCCAGAGACCTGAAAAATAGTTGGCAACCATTTTTCATCCAAACGAATAATAAATAAGTTCCCCTTTGAAAGATTGAACGATTCCTTCCCCACGGTGATTTTGTTATCGAGAAAATGATAGCGGATTTCCAACAAATGTTCTTCGCCATCCGCATAATTGTACGGGGGATTTTTTTGGACCGTCCAGCCCAGCCTTTCGACTGAAAGCGGTCCCTTGTTTGATAAAAGGCTGCGGGTGCCAATTAGCGGAACGTTGGGACGGAAGATCAAAACGTGATAGATGGAAACGTCGTCCGATTTGTTAAGCGCGAGGCGCCGCCATCCGTTAATACTAAGCACCTCACCTGCGCCGTCCTTAAAAACGCGAATGACGTCACCGGAAACAAGCAATGTGCCTGATGGGCATTGACACTCGTTGTCCTGCGCGAAGATAGGACAGACGACCAACCAAAATAGCAAAATGAAGATGCAGATATTGTAAGTTAAACGTTTCATGCTAAAGGAAGACATCCAACGTTTGGGTTTGACGCGGCAGCGCGATTTCATTCAACCTTCGCCGGAGCATTCAAGTTACGAAACATCCCGACTCGTCGGGACTCCGGTCCAAGAATTTGCTGGGCCGCGCCTGGAGGGCACAAGTTTAGTAATTCACGTCATCCTGCACCGGAAATACGTTGAGTCAGCATCTTTGCGATGCTCCCAATGCGAAGCCGTTTATGCAGCATGAGGTAACGCCAATCGTAACGACTGTCATACATGAGTTGGTAGTAGTAATAATTGATTTGCTCCAAGACGGCTCCCAATAGGATTAGCGTCCCCAGCCCAACATCCGCTCGGCTGAGGCGTCTACCCGCCAGGAGCCACCCGGCCAATACGACAAGTGGGAAACCCACAATCAACACCCAGTTGAGATGCTTGAACCAGCGAAACCGAAGGACCACTTCCGGTGGCAGCGCCCGATGCTCTTGGGCCAGGAGGCGCAATTTCCACCGCCAAAAGACCACCGCCTGCACCAGAATCCAAGCGACGATGCCCACACCGTAGGCTCGATCAATCCAATTCACCCAGTGACCTTCCCGCAGTGCGGCCGTTATCAACAAAATGATAAAGATGGCCGCCGAGGCGGCTTCTCCTGTCCACAGGTGGCGGTATCGTCTTGCCAGGGTTAACGTGTCCATTCCGTAAGGATCGAGGGTTTTGCTCGCAGCCTTTCGCTAACTCCCGATCAAATGCAACGCTTCGTCACGGCGCCTCCATGTCTCTATCGACGGTCCAACGATTTGTTGGCCGCCAGATAAGCCCTTCACGAGTCACCTTACCTTCTGCGACTGCGATTCCACCCACGAACGATAGTCCTTGGGAATATCCAGCGTCTTCAGTTTTCTCCAGGCGTTCATCGCCTGCGCTCTCGTCGCACCTTTCTGCGCCGCAAAAAAGTCGCTCATGAAATTGACGTAGCACTTGATTGGGATTTGGGCGAAGTCCCCGCTGGTCTGGTTCAGTCGTATGTATTCTTTGACCAGGTCTCCGTAGGTGAGCTTGACGCCCTTGATGAGACGCTCTTCCCGCCAACGATTGAACCGGTAGCGCACACCGGATTTCCTCTTCAAGCCCGGAGCGAGCTTCTGCGCTTCTCGTTCGAGGAAATCCTTGGTCGCCTTGTCGTTCGTATAAAGCGCCACCGGAAGATCGAGGCGCAAACCTCGTTGGACGTCCTTGGTGCCTGACATTGAGAGGTTCCTCTTGACGGGATTTCTGGCCTCGCCGGTCTTGAGAAAGAGCGTGATGGCTTTTTCGAGCTCGTCTTTGCGCAGCTTGCCTGCGGATGGGATCCCGATCGTCTCCGCGAATTGCTTCAGTTCGGTCGCATACCAATAGCCGTTGTCGAACTGGGTCAAAGTCATTGACGCTGACAGTCTTGTTTTAGGTTTCAAGGGCGGCCTCCACTAGCCGAGCATTTCTCCCCATCGGTCTGACTCGCATCGCGATTGTCGGCCAACGTTTGAGCTGACGCGGCGGCGCGAATTCATTCAAGCATCGCGGGACCAGTTAGTTACGAAACATCCCGATGCATCGCGACCTCGCGTCCAACGATTTGTTATGCCTCCAACGTATTGACTAATTTGCAAAGCGTCAAATAGTTTGTGTTGAAGTTGCTTCAACTCGTCCGGTTCCCCGAAGAAAATGTAAATGCTTTTTTGTTTTCCATCGAGGTCAATCGAGATAGTAGTAGCATTCGTATGATCGATCGTTACACTTGTTCCATCCGGCAACCTTTTCACCCGGTACTCATCATCGAGAGAAAAGAACTTAATGCGTATAAACTCGGCCACAAGCTCGCGCACCGTGTCTGATGAGACTGAATGAGTTTTCTCGCCCTCAATTCTCACGCCGCCGATGCCCACATATTTTACGTTCCCTTTTTCGTCCACCAACGCAAAATAGGTGGGTAAGCAGTAACGGACTCCTGCCATGCACATATTTGGACCACCCTCAGTTTTCATGGTAATCGTCACATGATTGAATTGAGGAGCCTTCGACTGTGATTGACCGGCTGCGGGAACAAACATTGACAGCAGGGCGGCGATCCAGGCTGTTGTGCTAACTATCTGCATAACGGTGGAGTTGACGTCGGCGCGAATTCTTTCCCTTTGCGCTTGCCTTTTCCCCTTAGCTCTCGCCGCTCGCGTCTAACGATTTGTTCGCTGGCACGCGGCCAAGGGTAGCGTTGATTCGTCAGTGTGCCGCCACAATGAAGCTCAGAAGGTCGGGCCCTGGTTTCCCGTTCGGATACTTAAGCTTCATTACGAGCACCGGTATTGTGTCGCCAGCGTTGTAATTTGTTTTAACCAGAGGATCTTTAACGACCACCTCCTGATCCTTCCAGTTCACCAGATATTCCCGGAAAACAGCGTCACCATCATGCGCGGAAAAGACCTTTAGAACTTTCAGTTGTGCCTCTTCCCAATCGGGTGATGGTAACGGTCTGGCCCCGCTCCAACCCACAGTACAAACGATGATCGTTATCGCAATCACAAGCAGCAGCTTCTTTGTCATCAGCGTTTCTCCTTTAGACCGTCGGGGCTATTCAGTTATGGGTGAATCAGACATCCAGTTCCTCAATGCACAAAGCCGCCGAATGTAAGAGTTGACGCAGCGGCGCTGAAAAGGCAACGAGGAAGGATGAATTATGAAGGGTGAGAGACAGTGCTTTCATCTTTCATCCTTCCGACTTCATCCTTGCTTTTCGCCCGCTCGCGTCCAACGATCTGTTGGGTTGCGCCATGACAAAAGGCTTCAATGGCCTGGCGCACGAATAAGCACGACCATGGCAACAGCCAAAACGACGAGACCCACAATCTGCAAGGCATGTCCTAGCAAACCTTTGATCTGAAACGTTGGCACCAAGTTGAGCAACAGGAGTGCCAAAAAAGGAAATGTATCTTCCCAATGGCCAACGCCACGTGCCAGACCCCAGAAGTGCAACGATAGAACGGCCATGGTCATAAGAACTACAACGGTGGAAAGACGTCGATACCAAACTGGCAAGACACGTTCCGAGATTGGGACGTCTTTCATATGTAAATAAGCAACCCAACGACTTGTTGGATGCGGTCCTTACAACCAAACAGCGTGACTTCTGGCCGCCTGTTTCCCGCAAGCCAGACCTGGAAGAATCTAGGCTCGATGTTTGATTCGCCAGACGAAGGACAAACCGATACAAACGAGTACGCCCAGCAAAACAAAATAGGTGGTTCGCTGAAGGTCAAGGCCCTCCTCGGCAAAAGTATTACCTGCGACTCGCAGGCCGAAGCTGAAACCCAGAGCACCCAATAGCAGATATGAAACGGCCGCGAGGTAAATGACGATCGCGACGATGTAGAGAAACACCTTCATTTTCTCGCACCTCGGAATACCAAAGGAACAGCAGCCAACGTTTGAGTTGAGCGAGCGGGAGTCAACCACGTAACGGACAAGTTGTCATATTAAAGCTCGCTGGTTCCGCGCCGGTCCAACGATTTGTTCGGCCGCACGGTCGCGATGCGACGCTCCTTATCGCCTGCCGGCCAGTTCAGGATCAGTGCCTGTCCTACACAGAGCGTCACCCAAGCAGCGCTGAGCTCGTCGAGTACGTCGCAGACGCGAGTAACCTGCATAGATGAATACGGCATTCCTTCCTCCATCGCGAACGTAGTGCCGGCCCTTCGGGCCAGCCACGCCCGGTGACACAAGTCTGCCGCTTGCTCCGACACTGCCGCGTCGACGCGGCCTTTCTGCCGAAGTCTCGCCCCGCGTCTTGCCAGCGCCCGTCGCTGCCGCGCCGCTGTGCGATCAGGCGCCGCTACGCCCGCCACCGGACGAAACGTCCCAGCCGTGCCTCCGTCAGCGAGTTGCCCGAAGATCCCGTGTCGAATCCTCAATTCACGTTCGACGACGAAATGGATCAGATCATGCGGCATAAAGGGGTCGTAGCCGGGAGCCGGATTCATTTCGAGCGTAGGTCGCTGGGGCGATACGACCGCGACTGCGTACTGACGATCGCCCGTTCTCCGAAACTCAACGTCCATACGAGTACCCATATCAGCATCCGTAGCTTAGTGCGGCCGAACGTTTGAGAAACTATGAAGCCGGGTCTCCGAGCAGAGTGAGTTGGAATAAGATCCAACTGCTTTAGCACGAGCTTATCCCGATAAATCGGGAATGGCTCAATCAAAGAC
>Ga0193730_1000043_pt1 | contig 45911 bp, 32 predicted proteins | sample U1a1metaG_FD_144919 | JGI IMG/M metagenome (GOLD analysis project Ga0193730, IMG submission 144919) | Soil microbial communities from a riparian zone of the East river system, Colorado, United States - U1a1 | ecosystem: Environmental > Terrestrial > Soil > Riparian zone | place: USA: East River...
CTGCACGTTTACAAACAGAATGGTGAGTCGGAAACAAAACCTTGTGCGGAGGTCCTCTTAACCCTACGGGCCGCGGAGAAGATTATCGACCGAGGTTTAATGCCTCTGCTATCGATGAAAAATTCCGACGTCATCCGTGTGGGAATGTTTCAATCGATCAGCGGATCCGCTTTGCGCGGTCGGTGGAACTCTTAGTGGTTCTGAGTTAAGCTCCCGGAAATTGTGCGGCGCGCCGGAGGAAAGGCTTCCGATCGAAAGTATTCACGCCGTGAGTTGCGCTGCGGTTATGTAAGATCCGCTAACAGGTGGCCCTTTTTCTCGACCCCTGTTGCCGTACGCGTAAACTGCAAGAGGATTTCAGGGCGCTCATCTTCCATGAAGTAAGAGGTTACTGGCCCAAAGAACTTCTCCGCATCTTCGATGCTGCAGCGTTCCAAAAAACGCCGGAAGAACCGCGGGTCGTAGAATCGCGAAAACAGCTCCATCCCATCAGGCATCGTCACCATGAGAGAAGTGCGAAAATATTCGCGTAGCTCGCTAACTGAAGCCGAGCAAGTGAGGTAAACACCCCACTCCTTCCCCCAGCCCAGTTGAACCATCTGTCTTAGCAACTCACAGCGCGGTGGTAAGCCAACGAGATACGGGGTCATCCCGAGATTCTGATCGCCGCTATACAGAGACTGATGCTCTTCCCTCCCCGCCTTCAGCAGCTCGAGCACCTTTATATCGTGCACCGCATCGAGCAGGGCCAGGACAGGCTGTGATTGATTAGATAACATATGAAACAGCCGCCCCTGCGGCGTGACTGCTTCATAAGATTGGATGGCCAGGGATGAAATCGGTTGCGGCGCTTCCAATGGCTTTTCGCGAGGAGGTGCTGCTGCTGGTAAGGGTTCCGGCTCAGAAAGCTGAGCCACCTTAGTTTCGATCGCGTGACGTTGCGGGGATTTGAGCACTTCATCGCTTCGCTTCACTTGGGAAGTGGGAGTGGGTAGTTTACGAGATACCTTACGGCGCCGTTTCTCGGCCACCACCGATTGGGAAGCTGGTTGCGAAGGCGCGACATCGGTTACAGCACTTTGAATTCGCGCAACGAAGTCTGTATGCCCAGCAAAGATCCGGTCCCCATCAGTGAGCACCGCCTCAGTTATCAGCTCGCCATTTAGTTTGGTGCCGTTGCGACTTTTGAGGTCGCGGACATGACAGTGCTGCGTTCGACATTCAACCGCGAAGTGAGCGCCAGACATGAAGTCGTCACCCAACGCGATGTTGGCCTTTCGCGTGCGGCCGATGCTTACGGTCTGGCCGTTATCAGCTTCTATCCGTTTGCCCTTGGCGGGACCTGAGACAACTTCCAGAATGAGATGCATCTCGTCGGATGAGTTTCCTGAGGAGCTAGCTCTGTTGATTCGCGGACATCTTTTGCGCTGCTGCAAGAAACGCCTTGTACTTCTCTTCGGCTTTTTCGGGCTCTTTCGAGAGAGCAGCCAGCATGACCGCATTAAAGACAGAGTTCGGCATCATTGTTTGATGTGGCTCGGTGACTGGCATGTCAGAAGGCGCGATGCTGCCACCGCTAAAGAAAACTGCGAGCGCAGCACTTCCGGCGGGTGTATTGAACTCAGCATCATCGGCGGCTTTTTTTGCCGCCCGGCGATTTTCGTCGGATGGATCAGCCAGCCATCGGTGCACCGCTTCCAGTGCCACCGCGGATTTATCAGGAGGGTGCGCCTCCGAAAACTGACGTGCGCACACGTTGGCCCAGGCGATTGCCTCTTGTTTTGAAAGGGCATAAGCGAGCACCCGGATGGCGTCGACGTACTGTTTGTTCTGGACCAGCAGCTTTACGTATTGTTCGGCCGAAACCTCCGGAGTTAGCAGCTTCTTAGCAGCATCTCCAAGATGGAACTGAGCGCAAACTTCTGCGGCTTTTTTGTTTTCCATTTGATCAGCCACCAATCATCACCGTGGGCAAGCCAACTACGATCACGCCACCATGCGCAGTCATGTCACCCATGCGAGCGGCAGGTTGTCCGCCCACGATCACCGTAAACGAACCCAAAACGATCACATCAGGCGGACCGACACAGGTCAGCAGGTCGCCGACGCGAGCCTGAAACATGCCACCCGTAATGACGGTCGGGCAACAGGGCGGAAGGATCGGACCTCCAACGTGTGGCACTAAGGCCGTGACCATTGGACAAACGTGCATATCGCCTACGCGAGCTGCTGGTGGCATAAAATTCCTCGGTTTCTATACGTCCTTCTCACGAATCATAGCTTAAGTCCGCCGTCAGTCGGGCGCAGACTTCTGTCCGGTAACCGAATCATCAGCTATATCCGGGTCTTCGGGGTTTGCCTCCTTGGCATCGTCAGGCTTATTTGCATCTTTGGGCGCAGTTGGATTCGCTCCCTGGCCGGTGCCCGGCGCTCCCCCACTGTTAATCATCACAAACGTTCCCTGAATACAAACTCCTGCTGGACTAATGTCAATAAAGTTTCCACCGACTTTTAGAGTAAGCTGGAGGCCGGCTTCGATGATGACGCTCATGCCCGCTTTCAAATGAATCTGCATTCCCGCTTCCAGCGCGTGATTCACGCCGACCTTTTCAGCCTGATTTAAACCGACGGTTAACGATTGGTTTAGATCAACTTTCTCGTTTCTATCTTTCTTTATGTGGACATGACTGAAATTCTCAATTGTGTCCGCGCTGTTCCGGCTAACTGTCCACTGTCGGTCGAAGTCTATGACGCCAAACTGCGCCCCTTTGACGTGATGATGGTGTTCGCCGCCAATCAACTCCGACTTATCTTTTTCGATCACGATATTCTGATTTCCACCATCGTCGGCTTCGCCGTGGCCGATAGTTAGCGTCACATTGCCATCAATTTTTTCTTCCTGATTACCCAACACATGAAGATGCTTGTGACGAAAGACTTTTTCCTTTTGGTCGCCCCCTTTCTTACCATCCTTCTCATATCCGACAATCAAGTGGCGATTTGCGCCCACGCGCTCCATGCTGTCATTCTTGACGCGCACATCCATGTTGCGCTCGCCATGAATGAAGATTTGTTCCTTTCCCTTGGTGTCGTCGAAGCGCCACTCATTAAAACCGACGCCGCCTTTGGTCGTGTTGCTCTTAATTCCAGTCAACTTGTTGTCATTCTTGTGTTTTGAATCGGGTCCCTGGCCGAGGTATGGTGGCATCTGATCCGCGTTGTAGACGCTACCGACGATAATAGGCTGATCGGGATCGCCTTCAAGAAAATCAACCACGACTTCCTGGCCGATTCGCGGCCAGAACGATGAGCCCCAACGCTTGCCGGCCCATTGTTGAGCGACTCTCACCCAGCACGAACTGTCGGCATCGTTTTTTCCTTCACGATCCCAGTGAAACTGCACCTTAACGCGACCATATTTGTCGGTGAAGATTTCTTCTCCCGCCGGACCTACCGCCACCGCTGTCTGAGTTCCCTTAACTGTGGGTTTTTGCGTGAGTCGTTCCGGACGGTAAGGGACGGCATCAGGAATACAAGCAAAGCGATTCTCGTAAGTGAACTCGCCATCACCCGCAGAGCGATAATCCGCGGCGGTAATTCGCGCCTCCTGGGCTAATTCAGTCAAAATGTAGCTGCCATCAGCATTAAAGTGCTGCTCCAAATCGAAACGGTAACCCGACGTAAAATGCCGGCAGTTACTGTTTCCTTTGATGACCAGCCCCGGAACAGTCTCGGCTTGCATGCGAATCTTCGTCGTGCGCTTATTGTCTTCGAAGATATGCGTAAGATCGCCGGCCTGTTCGCCGCCGCCTTTGTTGACGCCATCGAAGCGTTGCGCATAAGCGCCCGGAAAGTCATAAAGCTCGAGCTTTGAGTTGTCGCCTACCTTTAGTTTGTGTGTGACTTCACCGGCCTGGACGGAATCGACGATTGCGACCTCGGCTTCGAGATGTTTGTGAGGAAGCTCGAAGGAATGATCCCACAGCGTATATTTTCCGGAACGTAACTCCTGGGTCTTCTCCCAGGCGGTCACCCGAGTCTCGTCGCGACGGCCGCCGGTCAGTGCTTCGTATATGACTTTTTTCTCACTATCGGTTTCGAATTCAGGATGGCTTTGCGGTGTGTTCGCCACGATCATCTGGTGACCGTCGGCACTGTGTTTGAAGAAATAGAAAATGCCCTCTTCCTCCATCAGCCGGCTCGCAAAGTCAAAATCAGATTCGCGATACTGAACACAAAAATCGCGCGGATAGAATGTGCCCTGAATCTGAAAATTAGCGTCCACACCTGCCAGCACCTTTTTCAGAATGTCCGGCACCGTGATGTGCTGGAAGATTCGGCTCTGCACTCTCTTTGACAGTAGCCAAAACGTCGGCACGACTTCCATGCCATAAGATGTGAAGATGTCGCCTTCGGTGCGAGCCCCCTGGCTAATCCGATTGCAGATACCGCTAAAATATCGTTCGCGATCGTCGGGCAGAACCAGAGTGATAGTGATCTTCTGTCCCAGCAACTTGTCGAACTCTATCTTATCGGCATCTTCGGCAAGCAGATCCAAACGGAAATTGAAAAGACGAGAGATACTTTCGTGGCCTTCGAACCCAATCAGCAACAAGACATCTTCGCCCAATGGCGTTTTTACAGATATCGGCCGATTCTGCTGCGTATATGTTGGCATACTTCTTCTCGTCTGGGCGGTCTAGGAAAACTCGTATAGAAACTTTCCGCCGTCGCCGACAGAAACGTGGACGCGGCCCACGGTGCTGCCTGACGCCATCCGCGACAGAAACTCGCCGGACATCTCGGGCAACAGCGTACGCGTCAGGATATGATCAACGTTGCGCGCGCCGCTCTCTACCTCCTTGCAGCGATTGGCAATCTCGTTTAGGACCGCATCGTCATAGCTGAATCTCGCGCCATGATTCTCGTCGAGTCGTACGGCGATACGGCCTAACTGAAGTTTGATAATCTCGCGCATCACCGCATCTGAGATCGGATAGTAAGGGACGACGACCATGCGGCCGAGCAAGGCCGGTTTGAAGACCTTGAGCAGTTCAGGACGAATTGCCTCGACCAAACCCTCCGGTTCCGGTTTCGTATCCGGATCGGATGACAGCTTCATAATCGTGTCGGTGGCGGTGTTCGAAGTCAGCAAAATGACGGTGTTCTTGAAATCGATTTCGCGTCCTTCGCCGTCTTCAAGCATGCCCTTATCGAAAACCTGGTAGAACAATTCCATCACGTCGGGATGGGCCTTCTCAACTTCATCGAGCAGCACGACTGCATACGGTTTGCGCCGCACTGCTTCAGTCAACACGCCGCCTTCGCCGTATCCGACGTAGCCGGGAGGCGAACCCTTCAACGAGGAAACGGTGTGAGATTCCTGATACTCGCTCATGTTAATGGTGACAAGGTTTTTTTCGCCGCCGTACAAAGTATCAGCGAGCGTCAGCGCGGTTTCGGTTTTTCCAACTCCGCTGGGCCCCACGAGCAGGAAGACGCCGACCGGACGTCGTGGATCCGTCAAACCCGCGCGCGCAGTTCTGATGCGTTGCGCAATCGCTTCGAGCGCGTGCGACTGTCCAATGACCCGTTGCTGCAAGCGATCTTTAAGCGCAAGCACTGTTTGGATTTCATCAGTCAGCATTTTGCCGACCGGGATTCCTGTCCACCCCGAAATCACATCCGCGATCGTCTGGGCATCGACGCACGGCTGCATCAGTGCGTTCTCCCCCTGCACTTCTTCCAGCTGCGTGTTGAGATGCGACAGCTTTTCCTTCAATTCTGCGACGTTGATTTGTGGAGTGGGGGTCGCGGCTTCCGCGGTCGCGACTCCGGTCGCAGTGGCCGCCGGCGGAGGTGCCTCGGTAGCCGGAGCCGTAACAGCTACTGCGGAGCCAGTTGCAACGGCCACCGCCGGCTGCCCATTGCCTCCGGGGGCCGTTTGCGCGAGCGCCTGTTTTTCAAGCTGTCCGCGAATGTCGCGGATCTGATCGATGAGTTCGCGCTCCTTCTGCCATTGAGCATTCAAGGTGGCGAGACGCGCTTCCTCGGCCGTTTTTGCAGTCTTCAACTCGTTGATCCGTTCGACGTGATCGACACCGGTAATTGACTCGCGTTCAAGCGCGCGAATCTCCGTGATCAACTGATCGATGTGCCGCTGCGCATCTTCAACCGCCGCTGGCGTGGCGCCCTGGCCGATTGCAACGCGCGCACAAGCTGTGTCGAGGACGCTGACCGATTTGTCAGGAAGCTGCCGGCCAGAGATATAACGATGCGAAAGCTTCACCGCCTCCTCGATCGCTTCGTCGAGAATACGAACGCGATGATGGTTCTCAAGCGCTTCGCCGAGCCCGCGCATCATTGCGATCGCTTTGGCTTCATCAGGCTCTTCGACTTTGACCACCTGAAAACGTCGCGCCAGCGCCGCGTCTTTCTCGAAATACTTCTTGTATTCGGCCCAGGTCGTCGCCGCAATCGTGCGCAGCTCTCCGCGCGCAAGCGCCGGTTTCAAAAGATTGGCGGCATCGTTCTGCCCCGCCTGGCCCCCGGCGCCAATCATCGTATGCGCCTCGTCAATGAAGAGGATGATCGGCTGTGATGATCCCTTAACTTCGTCGATGACTGATTTCAAGCGATTCTCGAATTCACCTTTGATGCCCGCTCCGGCCTGCAACAAACCAAGATCCAATGTACGCACGGCAACATTTTTCAGCGGCGTCGGCACGTCGCCTTTCGCAATGCGCAGCGCAAAACCTTCGACGACCGCCGTCTTGCCAACGCCTGCTTCGCCGGTGAGTATCGGATTGTTCTGGCGACGACGTGTGAGAATGTCAATCACTTGCCGAATCTCAAAATCGCGGCCCAGCACCGGATCGATTGCGCCGCTGCGGGCGCGCGCGGTGAGATCGATGGTGAACTGATCGAGCGCCTTCGTTTTGCCTCCGGCAACCGGCGCAGCGCCGTTCCCGCTTACAGTAGGCTGATCGGCCAAATCGGTAGCCTCGCGCGCCTCAGCCGACGTTGAAGTGATATCCGCAAAATCATTCTTTAATGATTCGACCGAAATCGATCGGAACTCGCGCGAGATTTCGCGCGCCAGACGCGCCAGGTCCTCAGTGGCAAGCAACGCGATCAGCAGATGACCGCTGCGCACCTGACCAGCTCCGTAATCGATCGACGCTAGCAGCCAGGCTTCCTGGATCCATTGCGGTAAACGCGGTGACAATCCGGGCGTCCGGGCGTTTCCGGTTTTCAGCTTATCGAGCGCTGCCGTAACGTCTTTGGTAATTCGCGATTGATTGATTTCATAGCGACGGAAGATTGCCGAAAGATCCGTATCAGCGCGCTCCATGAGTTTGAGCAGAAGGTGCTCGGGCTCAACGTCGTAGTTAGTGCGCGAAAGACAAAGGCCGGCCGCATCCTCGAGCGCCGAGTGACAAGTAGCATTAAGTCGGGCGATTAGTGATTTCAGATTGACACCCATGATTGGAACTCCCCTCTAGATCGACTCGCCGTAACGAAATGCACGACACTCAATTAAGGCTCTGAAGAATGACTTGGTCATCATCGCTTTGAAATTCAGAAGTCTTAAGCCAACTCGTCCAGCCGAGCCTTGGCGCATTCTCATCGGCGCCCAAAACTGAAAAAGGAACCTCTTCGCATTTGAGGACCGATTGTACGTCAAACCCAACCTCAAGGCCCGACAACAGCCGCACGATTTCGGTCAAAGGCTTATACGCGTTTCCGACCGGCACAAACCGGAGAAAGTCTTTCAGCGTCATCGGACCGATGCGGATTCGGAATTTCGATTGATCGCTCCAAACCCTGGTACCTGCGATCGTGGTAATCCCCAATTGACTATTAGCCGTACCCAGAGACGTGGCGTTGTCACCGAGCTGGAGCCACTCGCCGGGAAATTGAATCGTGCTCGCGGGCACCCCAAAATAGTCACTGGCGATTGCCCCGATGGCCGTAGCTGAGTGCGGCCGTTGCGCGATCAGGCCGCCATAAAACAGCAGCGCCTGATCGTCAAAAGAAAAGCGCCCGCGCAATCCATTCGTCCCCATCCCAATGAGGTCGAACAGGTAGCCGGTGAAGTTATCCTCGCCGGTCCGTTCGTAAGCGATGGGAAAGTGATACTTCTCCCAGACGCGATAGAACAGCGAGATCAATCGATGATTGAAGATGTCGAAGAAACTCCACGGCGCCGTGTTGTGATAGCGCGCGCGGTCCATCAGGAGTTCCGTGTACTGATGAGGAAGAACCCCCAATGGACCCGTCAGGCCCATGAACGCGACCGTCATTTCAGGCGGTTTCGCGTCCGGCTCAGTATTGAGCGCGAGGTCGTGGATCTCAAGGGGAAAGAAAAGGTTTGATGCGTACGAAACCGGACGACTTCCTGACTCGCATCGGCGTCCTGACCAACCGGTTTACGGTCGGCGTACAAACGTTCCAGTAGGCGCACAGCTTGAAAAAACCGAAACCGGTAAGGTTCGTCAAAAAGCTGCTGCGCTAGAGGAGGATCTGTTGTCCGGCTCTGGGCGGCCATCGTTTCAATATCCCTTCGCGCTGACTGGTGACGGCAACAAGTTCATTAAAAGAATTCACCGATGCATACAAACCGAGGAATCGCTCGATGACGTTCGCGAACAGAAATAGCCCGCTGCCTACAAATTGCTCTTCGTCAAACTCAATTGTGGTTTCGATCCCGCGCACAAAACCGCTGCCGATCCGGGAACCAATCTGCCGCACTGTCGGTTTGCTCTGGATTTTTTTCATTCCGGAAATTTGGCGGCGAGTTGCGGTCGAATCCATGAAGTCATAAAGAAGTAGAATCTCCTGAAGCGCCTCAGGAGATCCGTTCTCGGCCGCCGAAACCAGCGAAAGGTGATTGAGTGACAGATGTGAAATCAGCCGCCATTGCGTGCCTCGCCGCATGGGCGGCCGCAAGGTTTCAGTCGGCTTGGTCAAACACCGTGCGTGCGCAATTGGGATTGAACCTTCCGCTTCCAGCTCGCCTTCAGCTCCACCAAACGGCAAATTCGCCGGAAGATCACGATTCGTGCAAGTCACATCGATGCTGAGCACGCTGGTGGGCGGCACATGCGGATTAAAGTCTAGATCAACCAGCGTCAGAAAAACCTCAGTGCCGTCGTCTTGAGGTTTTTGCGATTGCCGTCGCGAAGCAAACCAGAACGTCGGAGATTCATCGTCGTTCTTGGCATGATGCAGCGAATAAAACGGCTTGAACTCGCGCGATTTACCCTGCTGCGGATCGTCAGATACAACACGATCGATCGAAAAGACTTCCAGCGCCAACGGCCGGCGAACGTCGGTTACGACCTGGTACTCGTGCTGATGATTGACCACCCGGATCGGCTCCGCGATTTCGTTGAAAAGATTAATCACCGGCGTACAGCCGAGTTGAAAAGTCGACTTGTCTACCGAGCCACGAAGCGGTGCAACGTCACGCAGATAAATATGGATGTCGAACCGGTTCAGAAAGCCGGCTCGTGCTGCTTCGTCCAGTCCGTTGACCTCGAAGAACAAAAATTTCTCCGGCAGCGCAAAATACTCGGACAACAAGCGGTATCCTGGAAACGAGCGCGCCTCGTACTGAAGCAAGCTGTGATCGAGATCGAATCCCACATTTGAGATTGAGGTGTTTGGCAGCTTGATGATCGGCAGGTTCGGCAGATCCAACTTCACCGTGCGACGCTCAGAAGTGAACGGGCCGGGCCGAATTTCAACGTGCGTCGCACGATTGAAGATCATTTCATACAAGGGATACACAACCTGCGCTTCGCCGTTGATAAAAAACCTGAGACTTTTGATCGGTTGCTGACTGTCGGCTTGCTTCAACATGTTCAGCGCCGTCTCGTTCGAGCATGAGAGGCTAAGTTTGATGACAGCTTCGTTCCATCGCCCGCGCGTATCCACGGGATCGAGTGATTCGAGTGACGCAGTCACAATTTCGATCGGCCACAATGTCGTGTCATACCCGGTGCGGAAGCGGCACGGCGTGCCTTGAATAGGCCGCGAATAAAGGCCCGTTCCTCGCGGGATTGGATATCCCGCTGTGAGCGCGCCTTCCTTCGGAGCGAACTGCACGATGGCCATCGACGGAATCGGCGCAAGGTAATGTGGGTAAAGTACGTTGAGAAACGATTCGGTTATTTCGGGAAACTCATCATCGACCTTAAGTCGTATTCGGCCCGCGAGGAAAGCAAATGCTTCGATCAGACGCTCAACGTGAGGATCTTCACAGCGGTCACCTTCCAGCAGCAGGCGCCCGGCGATCTTGGGGTATTTAAGCGCAAACTCTGCTCCCATCTGGCGCACGAATGCCAGTTCCCGTTCATAATAACCAAGTAGTTCGTCGCGCATGACCTTCGATTCTTACCGAATCCGGTTCGTGGTCCGGATTCATGAGTCCGTTCGCACCTCGTATTCGCCGCTTCCCAGTTGCAGCACGGTGTCGAAAGTGATCGGCTCCGGCGCGGGATCAATCTTCAGACGGCCGTCGATCCTAAAACGCAGTACGCGGTCGGTTGAGTTCGCGGGTTCTACCGAAACCACAACGCCTTCCAGCCTCTGCTCAAAGCGCCTGACGGCCTCTTCAATTTCATGCTTTATGTATTTTTGATCGTCGGCGCTATCGATGCTCCGCGCTGTAAAATCGGGAAGACCAAACATGGCAACCGAGTCGCATGTCTCTTTCAACTCGTCGGGGAGCCCTCCAGCGCGCTGTCGCGTATTGAGCAGCCATTCGAGATCCCGCCGCACGGACTGTTTTAGCTGCCTCAGGTTCTTTGAGCGCGATGCGATGGATTCGCGACTGACCTCCGGCTCGTAATCGATCAATCGATCCAATACTGAGGTTGTAACGCGAACTTCGTTGTCCGTTCTCGACATAGCCAATTGAGCTAACCCAGATCAAAGGACGCCCGCCGTTTGATTTCGACGGGCGTCACATGTCTAACAGGGCGTTTACCGCTAAAAAACTGACGGCGAGCGAATGCACAAACCCGCGGGCCCGGACGATCTCGACTGCCGCACTCAAACAGCTTGAGACATCCCACTGATTCAGGAAACTAAAGAAAGCGACGTCCTGGTCAGACTTTCTTATTCGCCTTGAGGTCCCAGCCGGTCTTCACCGGAGAACCGAGCTTACCTTTAGCGTCCTGCGGCTTATACTCGACTTCAATCTTTGAGAAGTTGAGTGAAATCTGATCCACCGGAATTACTGTGTCGCCTTGGGCCCCGCCTGCGTGATAACTCGAAACCAGCAGGTCAGACATCGTTATCGTGAGATACTCCTGCTGATCCTCGCCAGCTTTGCGCGCCACGAGTGTGGCTTTCGCGATATGTTGTCCGTTGGCACAAGCCAACATCAGTTTCGGCGAAGCCTTGTTCACTTTCATCACGAAATGAAAATCGTCCATCGCTACCTTGCCGACCCCGCTGCCGCCCCCTGCATGCGACGAGCCTGAGTTCGACTCGCTCCAGCTCCAGCTTTCGACGTCGATTTCGTTCTTGTGTTTGGCGTCAGTGCTCTCACCGTCGACTCCGTCAAGCTTCAGAAAATAATCAACATGCGCCATTGCACCCCTCCTCCTTTGGATTTCTCCCGGTTAACAGATGATAAATTAATAGCGGCTGAACATTGTTCGCTCAATATCCAGCCAGATCATAACTAAGACGTAGCATCGGCCGTAGTTTTGCCTAAGCTAGCCTCTTGCAGATGGCGGCAGTTCGGCTACCAGGCGCAAGGATACGGTCAGTTCGTCAAGTTGAAAGTGCGGCCTGAGAAAAGCAACCGCTTTGTAAGCGCCGGGTTTACCTGCAATTTCGGCAACTTCGATACGCGCGTCCTTAAGTGGGCGCGCCGCCTTCATTGCGGGGCCAACGTCATCATTCGACACGACGTACTGCATGATCCAGTTATTCAGGAAGTTCTCGCACTCGCTGCGCGACATAAAGCTGCCGATCTTGTCGCGCATCATCGATTTGATGTAATGCGCAAAGCGCGATACCGCCATGATATATTGGAGTTGCGTCGAAAGCCTGGCGTTGGCATTCGCGGCGTCCTGGTCGTACTTCTTTGCCTTCTGACATGACTGAGCGCCGAAGAATGCCGCGTAGTCAGTGTTTTTGCAGTGGACGAGGGGGATGAAACCAAGGTCAGAGAATTCCTTCTCGCGCCGATCGGTGATCGATATCTCCGTCGGACACTTCAACGCGACGTCGCCTTCATCGGTTTGGAAGGTGTGCGTCGGCAAGCCTTGCACTAAGCCACCACCTTCGACACCGCGAATTGCCGCACACCATTGATACAGTGCGAACGATTCAGTTAGGCGTGTGCCGAACGCGTAGGCCGCATTACTCCACAGGTATCTCGAGTGATCTTTGCCCGTGACGTCCTCCTTGAAATTGAACGTTTCGGTCGGGACCGTCGCTTCGCCATACGGCAGCCGCGCCAACGTGCGTGGCAGCGTGAGCCCGACGTAACGCGAGTCCTCAGATTCGCGGAACGAGCGCCACTTCGCGAACTCGGTGCGATCAAAGATCTTGGCCAGGTCGCGCACCTCGGTTAGTTCCTGGTAACTGTCCCAGCCGAAAAGCTGAGGACTGGCGGCAGAGATGAAGGGAGCGTTAGCAGCCGCCGCCACGCCCGAGATCTTCTCGAGCAAGGACATGTCCTGCGGGTGATTAGTAAACTCATAATCTCCAATCATCGCGCCGAATGGCTGACCACCGAAAGTACCGTACTCCTCCTCGTAAATCTTTTTAAAGAGGGCCGACTGATCAAACTCTGCGGCGCGTTCCAGATCCTTCAACAGTTCTTTCTTCGAGACGTTGAGTACACGAATCTTCAACATCGTGCCGGTCTCGCTGTTCATGATCAGATGATGCAAGCCACGCCATGAGCCTTCGAGTTTTTGAAACTCTTCGGCATGCATAATCTCGTTCAATTGCGCGGACAACAGCCGATCTATCTCGGCGATGCGCGTATTGATCGCGGACTCCATATCCTTCGTCACCACGAGTTGGCCCTGCATCACCTCGTGCACGAATTCACCAATCATGTCCTTGGCTTGCTGGGCCTGAACGTCGTTGCGCGCGAGCTTGCCTTTGCTCAGAATGCGGGTCAGCAGATCTGATTCGCCTTGCTGCTCGACCGTTACTACTGCTTTGTCTTTGGCAGATTCCGTGCTCATCTGTTATTCCTCCTTGGGCGCCGGCGGTTCGGCTGTTGGCTGCTCGAGACCTAACGCGGAACTGAGTTGTGCTTGCGCATTCGTATCGGAAGCGATCTCGTTGAGAATCTCTTCCAGTTTGTCGTTGCCGTCCATCTTCGATAACAAATCAGACAGACGCTGGCGCGCGTTAACAAGCTTCCGCAGTGGTTCGACCTGCTGGGCGACCTGGTCGGGATGAAAATCGTCGATGCTCTGAAACTTTAACTCGACGCCCATCTTGCTGCCGTCGTTGGTCAGCTTGTTATCGACGCGGTAAGACAGTCGCGGTTTCATCGCCCCCAGCACATGATCAAAGTTGTCCCGATCGATTTCGATCAGCTTTCGATCTTTCACTCGCGGCAGCGGCTCTTCCGGTTGTCCAGAGAAATCACCGAGGACGCCAAGCACAAAAGGCAATTCTTTGTTCTCGATCGCGCCGCCGACTTCTACGTCATAGGTGATATGTACTCGAGGCGGCCGGACACGGTCGAGTTTGTGTTGGATACTCTCTTTCTTAGGCATTTGTGTTTACTCCCTTCAATTGCGCAAACGACTCTTAATCTCGATTAGGACGATTGCCCTGAATCTGTTCCCGGGCCCTGATTGTCAAGTCCGAGTGTCTCTTTCACATATCCCAAAGTCGCGCCATCCTTTATCACTTCTTCCAGCCAAACCTCAAGAGGCATCTGCCCCCATTTGATGGCGCGTTGAACCAGATACGCGACCGGGCTATGGGGCTCGGTCCTCTGAAAATACTGTGCGACTTCCGCCAATTGCCGCAGCGCCTCAGCGCGACCCTTTAGCGGCCCGGCGCCTCTCGCCGCTTCGTCTGGCGAAGCAGTTCCAGATTCTCCATCTAGGACGGGGTCGGGCTCAAGTATACGCTTTTCCTTAACAACTTTTTCCACTAATGTCCGGATCGAGTCAAGGGTTTTTTTCAAAGTGCCGAGGCCGGGCGTCTGATTGCCGAACTTCTCGTCCATCACTTTGTCAAGCGCCTGAAACTGGTCCCAACATTCATGAACCACGGTAAACGTTTCCTCAAAGAAAGCGCGCGGCGTGGCGTCCTTTGCTTTGCGCCAGGTTTCGCTCGTTGTCTTATTGCCAGCGTCTGCCTCTGCCCTGAGAGCGTTGAAGCGCTCAACCGCATCTGAATCCAGAGTGTCAAGATTGTCGGGGATGTCGAACTTGGTTGATTCTTCCCATTGAATAAACGAGTAGTCGGACTCTGAACCGCTTTTCGTCAGTGGCACGTTCTTCAATGGAATTTCGAGTCGCGTGTCCATTGCGCTGATCGCGTTTGCGCGACCATCCAGATTGCCGTCATCAATCTCGGGATACAGTCGATCCCAATACTGCTCGTGCAATCCGCGCACAATCATGAGACCGTCGCGCAGGCCTCTGAACCCATAAAGGTAGGCGAGCGCTTCAGTCAACCAGCCGGCGATTTGTAAGTCTTTGGTCTTGGTTGCCAGCGCCGTAGTGGCGAGATCGAATACCCTCGGCCATTCGGCAACCTTTGGCTCACGCTCCCACTCACCTTTGGCCAGAGTGTCATCGGCGCGACGGGCTTCGCGTATTTCATCGTAAACGCCAGCGTACTGCTGACTCTCGCCCGCGGGATTGTCGCCCGGAATTGGCGCGAGCAACGCCGTCACATCTATTACGGGCGGTGTCGTAGTCGTCGCCGGCGTAACGGCTTTGGTTTCAATGACTGCGGACATTAGCGTTTCACTCTTCGAAGTTTGTCCCGAATGCGCTGTTAGTTCCCTTCAATTAAGAGGGCGCGGCCTGTGTATGTTGAATCCCCTGCTCACCATAGCCGATGAATTCGATCGGTGAAGCTTCAAACAAAGTCTTATCTTCACCATCGACAAGGAACAACCGCAAGCCCTGAGCCATAGACACGTCGTCGCTGAGTTGCTTCCAGTCGGTCATGCGGCCTAATCGCAACTGGTCATCCTCTGCAAGGTTCGATCCCGCATATAGCGTGGGCATGTAAACCTCGCCAATGGTTCCGTCCGACGCCTCGACGCGCGCGCTGGCCCAAATCATATCGCGTAACTGCTTTGGCGGCGAAATCTGTATACTCTTGATTTGCTCCAACGGCAACCAGACGTACTTGTCCTTCACGATTAACTCCAGTACCGGAGCAACAAAATCATCGTAGTCGCGGAAATCTTCAAACTCTTTGCCATTCAGCTTCCCGGCGATTGCCGGGCGCTCTTCTTCGGCGTGATCGAGGGTGGCGCGGGCCTCAGCCATCTGTCCCGCCTTCAATTGCCGCAGTGCCTCGACGTGTAGATCGATGTAAGCCGGCGGCTCCCGAAGAAAATGGGGCTGCACTCCTTCCGTAAAAACACGGTGTCGTTCGCGTTCGGCGTTGATATTGGCACGATAGACCATGACGCCCAACTGGGCCTGCGTGCTTTGATGACCGATGACATCCAACTGCCTCTCTGCTCGCTCCCAATCGCCGACCAGGCAAGACAGCTCAAACAGAGACGTGCGTGCCGCTGCATCGTTTGGATTTGCTTTCACCTGACGCAGCAGCTGCTCGATCGCCTCATTGATACGACCTGCGGCCAGGAGCTCTTTGGTTTCATTCATAAGGTCACCTCAGACAGCGTCAAAATTACTTTTGCAGATTTTGAGGCGCGTGCAGATCCTTATAGAGACTGCGTTGGAAAGGATTCGTCGCGCTTGCCGCGCGCATCGTTGCGCGGACCTGCGTCGTGCCCACGTTCCAGGAAAGATCGAACTGACTGCCCCCGCCTAATCCTCTTGAACCAGCGTCGATCATCTTAAACAATCCCCACGTGCCTGGGAATGTTCGCTCGGCCGTCTCGCCGCCATTCGGCAGCACAGTAATCTTTGCGCCCGACGAACCGGACTTGGCCGGCCAGGTGAACTTCGCAGATTGAGCCGCGTTGCCGCGAACTTCAACTCTGGTACCATCGATTTCGATCACGACATCGGTATTTGGCACTGGTTGTAACGTCAAATCGTAACCCACTTCTGGCTGTTGCCCGCCGTTTGCAAACATTGCCTCGCGCAACTTACGGGCGCTGTTCAAGTATCGAACAAAATCTTCTGAGAATCTGACGGCGCCGGTCTCTTTCAACTTCCATTGACCCTGCACGTCATCGAATGACGTAACCAGACTCTTATTAAAGAACTGAGTGAACTGCCCATTCACCGGATTCAGGTATCCCGCCAGATCCGTCAAGGACCCCTCACCCGAGTCGGTAAAGGGATACCCCGATTCGATTGCATGCGCCTTAGGATATACCTGCTGATTCCACGCGCGAACGATCTGTTCGTAGCCGCCGCCGTACAAGAACCCGCGCAGATTCTCCAGCGGCTGCTTCAATAAAGCCGCAGTGTCAGTGGCCGCTGCGGTCTTGAACCCTTCGAGCAGAGTTGAAACAGCGCTTTCGGCTTTTTGCAAACCGAGCTCGTCTTTCCCTGTCAGCAAAGCCTGCGATGTCTGCTGAAGTTGATTCTCTGACGCTCCTTCAAGCGGGTCAAGGACGCGGCGCAACTCGGCGCGGTATTGCGACATGGGCGAACTGTCTTTCTTGTCACCGGAGGTCACGAACTGAAACAGTGGGCGGAACTCTTTTTCGACTTCGGTGTTGCCGCCCAGCTCGTTTGTCTCGCTGGTGAACCAACTCTTGATCCAACCCCAGACTCCGCTCGTTTCTTTCTTTGATAGATTCGTATTCCGCGCGACCTCGGACATGACGCGCTCTATCGGCGAATCGGTAGCCGACAAAGTTCTTAGCGCTTCGACTGCATCATCCTTGGTTTTGAAAGGACGGACGCTGATGCCGCGCAGATACTTTCGCCACTGATCGGCATAGTCGCGCAAGTACATCGCCTGTAGCTTGCTGATATCGGTGGCCTGCGCTTGCGAGTTACTTGAAGCCGCCGCGCCCATCACCCAATCGTCTTTGCTGATTTCTGCTCCTGCATTTTCGATCGAGGCTTTCATGTAATTGCGGTAGCCATCAATTGTGTAGCTGCCGGGAACCGTATAGGTTCCGACGAGCACGCCTCGACCGCGGCCTTCGAGCACCGAATCCAAACTGACCGGCGTTGTCTTGGCGTTGGTCTCAGTGACGATTCGCTTATAAAAACGATTGACTGGCGGGTAAGCGGTCAGTTTGCGGCGAACGTCTGTGACCAGCTTGTCGTCCACGCGGATATGCGGCGCATCGTCGCGCACCAGCTGACGCGCGTAGAAATCGAGATCCTGAAGCGACAGGATTTCAGTATCCGGCGGCGCAGTCCTCTTCCAGTAATCGGCGAGAGTGCTCGACAAAAAAGTCGGTTCGACGCGTTCAGCGTCTGCCAGCATCAGGTAAGCCTTCAGCAGATCGTAATGACGACCCAGTATGTCTTCATCCGAAGGAGCAGCCGGCTGGTCGCCACCACTAGTTGAGTTCACACTTGTGATGTTCGCCGTCGGCTGGCCTGCCGCGAAGTTCCGCAAATCAGTTTCCAAAGCGGCAACTGTCGGCTTCTTGAATCGTTCTTCGACGGCGTCGTAATAGATCGTCCGCAGATAGGGCGCGATGTCATTGCCGCCATACATACCAAAGCGCATGTAGATCGGGGGTCCGGCATCCAGCTTGGTTAGCTCTTCGCGCAGGCCGTCGAGCGTCTCGACTTCGACGCGCGCCGCTGTTGGATCCTTCTTCAAGACGTCTTTGCCGAAGTCGGCGCGAGTGATTTCATCGACACGTTGGCCGCGGTCTGTGGCTTCAGCCATCAACTTTCGGTTCGCGAGAAAAGATACTCCCGAGGCCACCAACAGAAGGGCGACCAACACGATCGCAAGCACGAGTAGAATCGATCCGGTGCGCGGCGGTTTGCGCTGAATGGCTTGGAATGACGCGGCCAGATCCTTGTCACGCAATACCACTTCCTTAAAAAACCGTTGCGCGAAGAACGGCGTTCCGACAGCTTGCGGACCGCGCTCCTGGTCATCGTCCGACGCTACATTGGTTTGCACTGCTGGCGGCACCGCCGCGGTGAAGTAGAAGCCGCGCAACAACGGACTTTCGCTGAATGGATTAGGTCTGAAGAGCGCTGACGTGAAAAGGCCCAGCTTTGTGCGCGCCTCGGCCAAACGCAGCGGAAAATCGAAAATCTTTAGTTGACTGCCGGGCGCAACCGGAACGGCGAGGCGCAATAGCCGACGCCGCATCAACGATTCGTAAAGTTGATCGAACTCGCCATCGAACAGAGCATGTGCGTTCCCAGACTTCTCCAGCGGAATTGTCGCGCCCCACACTTCGCTGGCCGCGGTTCCATCGCGGAAAAAGTCTTCAAATCCAGGCAACTGATCGGCGTGAGTGAAAACCAGATAAACGGGAAACCGCCCCCGCACGCTTTGAATCGTGTCGTCCAAACGCGCGCGCAACGTCTTTGCTTGTTGCTCGATCTCTGTGTCGCTGGATTGAAGAATGCGCGCGGCATCGATCGTCATGAGATAACCGTCCAGCGCCCGTCCACTGCGGTATTTCCGCAAGAGCTCAGTGACCGCCAGCCATTCCTGTTTTGCAGGGCCGTCACTTTGATAGCGCCCGGCGGTGTCGATAAATACGGCGGAATCGGTGATGCGCCAATCGCAGTGATGTGTCGGACGCACGATCTTCATTTCCGTGCGGCGTTGGCTCGGCAAAGCCTGGAAATCCAAGCCGCTTGATAATGCCAGCGAAGTTTTTCCGCTGGCCAACGGGCCTGCGATGATGTACCAGGGCAAAGCGTACAGCGCATCACCAGAATGCGCACCGCCCAGTTTCGAGCTACGCATCCACTGGACGGCCTCCTCAGCAGCGCGGTCCAACTCATCGTGAATTCGTTTTGGTGCCGCGCTTCCCTTGCCTGGATTCTGCGCGGCAACTCCCGCGGACGGCGGGGTAGCTTCCTGTTTTCTTGATCCGCGCTTTCGCATGTAATTGATCAGAATAGCAAACGGCCATGTGAGCAAAAGCAGCGCGATGATTATGATTTCCCACGCGTAGCTCAGCCCAATTGAAGGTCCGAGGTAGACGACCAGCAAGCTGGCAATCCCGTAGAAAGAAACCAGTGCGGAAATCCCGAGAATGGATCTTAGTTGGTACCCTACAGACATCTACGGAACCTGTACTTCAAAAAGAAGGCGTCGTTCGCTACCGCAGTAACTGTTCCGTTGCGGTTCTGATTTCCGATCTCATCACTACCCAAATGACCAGGTAGACGATGGCAGCAAACAATACGACGCCACCCGCGCCGATCTTTAACCACAGCGGGATCCTCGGTGGATCAGGGACCTTCGGTTGATCTGCCGCCCGCCAATGTGGTGACAACTCCGTCTCCTGCAAACGGCCGACGCGCTTGAGTTGGTCGGCGATATTCTTGATTACCTGCTGGAGCTGATCTTCCATGTACACCTTGTACTTACCTTTGAAGCCCAGCAGCATGCAGACGTAATAAACTTCGACGACGTCAGCTTCGTTCTTAATCTCCTTAAGCAAGTCATCCAGTCTTTCAAAGAACTTGACTCCGCCGAGATGCTCGCCAAAGTACTCGAGTTGCAGAGGATCCTTTTCCCACTCGTCCCGCAGGGGCAAGTTCATGTTCAGGACTGTCTCGTCAACGAAGGCGGCCAGCGCAAATTTTGCGGATTTGATTTGGCGATCGGGATACCGCTGCGTCGCGCCGCGTTCTTCCATCTCCTGAAACAGCGTTTGCGCCGTGGTGCGGATATTCGGTGCAAGCATTGCGCTTTCGGTGCGGAGCGTAAGGATCAGCTCGAAGATGGGCGCGGCTAGACCCACCAGATCGCTGCTTGATCGCGGTCGGCGCCGACTGGTAACTGCTGACGTGGTTTCAGCACCTGCGCTCATTCTTCAGTTAATTAGGAATACTCATCCGGAATTAATGTTGCTTACGGCTTTACGGCGTACATTTCGACGACTTCGTCTTTGAATTCTTCAGGAACGTAGACGGCCAGCGCCTTAGAGCCGGCGATTCGCTCCCAGAACATTCCGGTGGCGTCCAACTGGAAGTAATGGAACTTGGGACGCGTTGGAATCGGCGCAGGCGGTGGCGAAGCGTGCGTCAGCGTGACGCCCGGCAGTGCCGATCCAATCACCACGTCGATCGTGTCGCGCGAAGCAACCTTAATCACGCGCGGGACGCGTTCGATCAACTGCGCTTCCGGAATGTCCGCCCGAACGCCCAGATAGAACCCTGCTTCTTTCAAGAGCCGATCGTCCATCACACGACCGGCGTAAAGCGTCTCGCGCACTTTCTCCAACGGTATCGGCACGCAACGCGTCGGGATGACCGTCTCGAGCATGTCGCGAATGTCCTGGGCCAACTGGCTAAATGTGCCAAAGAGATCGGTGTGATCGTAGCGAACGATGTCTTTCGGGTGGCGGTCGGGAGTGAACGTCATCAACTTACCCGCCAACTGAACCATCTCGAAATAAAGTCGCTCAGGATGCAACACCGGCACGCGAAACAGGTGAAACAGATTCGGGATTGTCGAGTTCACTGTGTGCAAGAGCCAGAAGACTGCCACTTCCGATCCAGTGAAATCCGCCAGCGAGGTGGTTCGCTGCCGTCTTTGTTCACCAAGCGAGCCACTCTTCGTAATCAGAATCTCGACAAGCTGGCGCAGCATGTCTTCAAGCCATGAAGACGCACGAATATCAAGCGCGGGCGGAATATATCTTTCGCTAAGCTTCAATTGACCCGTCGTTGTTCGTTCTAACTCGGCCACTTTGATCGCGCTGTATCCATCGGTCAACTCATGGCCAAACAGAATCCGCAGATTCCCCTGCGCGAACGCGAGCTGCTGCGCATTCTCTCCGGTGGTTTCATCCGGCGAGGTTCCGGCAGTTTGCAGGAATCGCACGTGCTGGTCGGGCGCGCTACCATTGCGCTGAAAGTTTGCGGCGCCCGAACGTTTCGCCGGAATCGCCAGGTGAACATCGAGTTTCTCTGCTTCTGCCGAGAAATGTTCGGCCACCGGCCGCGCCGCCGGCGCTGGATCGGTGTCTGGAACATTGATCAGCAGACCGTCGGGCAGAACGGCGCGACAGCGAAGCATGTCGAAGCTGCCGTTCGCGATGGATTCGTTGTTGATTTGAAAATTGATTACACCCCAATCGTATGGGACAACTGAACCGAAGCGTGAATTAAGTAGCTCCTCGTGGTAGTTGTCCCACTGTTGGAAATGGTGCGGCATGAGGAGCATGCCCTCGTTCCATACGACTTTGCGGTAGCGGCTCATATCTTGTTGATGACTGATGGCTTCCGTCTAGCTCAAGCGAAGTAAACCTATCATAGTCCCGTTAAAAAATCAGTGGCTCAGCAGAGACGCCGAACTTCTGCGGGTCTTGCGCAATCACCCCGAGCGCGAGAAATCGAAGAACGAAATTGAAGGTTTGGTCGCTGATAGTCTGATGGTCGTGTAGATACCAGACGGATCGAATGGTCGCCGGGCTGTCGCTTACCCGGCCCGCGAGCTTGGTGATTCGCAACTGCAATGACGGTCCCTCCTCTAACGCGGCAACCGACAACAAACTGTCGGACGCCAACTCGTCACCAAAGATCGCGCGCATTCGTGCGAGCGTTGGCGCCAGGCCGGCTGCTACCTGAGCGGGATCGCCGCGGCCATCCCGATCGATTTGCGCCAGCGTGGCATAAACCACGAGCGGCGCGGCCACACCATTACTCTTAGCCACGGTGGAAACTTGCGGTAGCGCTTTCTTCATTACGCGCAACTGTTCTGCCAACGATGATGAGCCCTTATAACGCTGCACAGTCGCATCAATATCCTTAAGCGGTTTTTCGGTTAGCACGGAGCGCCTGTCGCGACTAATGCCGGTTAGTACCCTGGACGCACATGATTCGATTAACGATAGTTCAGACGAATCACCATCGGCGTTGTTCGGGTCTCTGTCCGAGTTGGTCTGATCGTTGGGCGACCGAGAAAGATCGGAATTATTCGACGCGGCGTTATCGTCGCCAGCGGTGACCGTATCCTGTTTCTTTGCTGTGAGATTGGATGAACCTCCTGATTTTGACCGCTGGCTGATTAGCAAAACGGCGCCGGTCACTATGAGAATCACGACGACCGCTGCGATGGCCACTATTGGTTTGCTGACAAATGACTCGATCGGCGCACCGGTCGGTTGTGTTCCGCGCGGTCGAGCGGTCACAGCTTGCGGTGGAAGATGCATGGCGCTCGAATTTTCGATCGGCGTCCATGCTGATTGTGCGGTATCTTCTTGAATTCTTACGACCACGTCGCCGACGCCACCGAATGTCAGCACATCCCAATCCGCGAGCTGAGTAGCAGCGGCGACTTGTGTGCCATTCACAAATGTGCCGTTCGATGAACCGCAATCGCTCAACATGAAACGTCCTTCCACGTTTTCAATGAGGGCGTGCCGGCGCGAAAGGCTGGCGTCCTCAATTTGAAGATCATTTTCCGGTGTGCGACCGATTGAGAAACGCCGGGCGTCAATTCCAACAGTCTTATTCCCGAGGGAAGCTGGAAGTGTGACCGTTAGGTGTAATGACATACCGTTATTGTGTGCCAGGCGGGTTCGTTTGGCGTTGCTCGGCGTAAGCGGAGATTGGTAACGAGTCTACGCCGAAGACGCGCGGGTTCTCGCCCACGATGGCAGCGCCGAAGAAATGCGGCACATACTTGATATTCTCGCGTTGAAACTGGTCGCTCAACATCTCCTCGTGCGCGACCATGGTCCAAAAGCTTCGCTCAGGGTTGTCCGACGTGCGCGCGGCATTCAAGGCCTTCATCAGATTCTCGTTCAAGCCGCCTTCGCCCGAATTATAACTCGCGACCGCCAGGGGAACGCTCAATGGACCGGTACCGAACATCGCAATCAAGTCCTTCATGTATTGCGCCGCGATGGGCGCCATGATCTCGATCTTGCAGCGATCGTCGGGCCGAGTATCCTTCGGAGAGGATACGTCCTGGACGCCATATCTCCGCGCGGTAGAGGATGCGAACTGGAAATATCCTTTCGGTCCCGTGCCGCTGGACAAACATGGACAATATTCCGCTTCAATCATAGCGAGGTAGAGTCCAACTTGCGGAGACAACCCTTTCTCATTAAATGATCGCACCACCACCGGGGCGTATATGCGCGCCCGGGTCACTAGCGTCGTTAGATCGTGGTGCATGTTGCACCCACCGCCGCTGGGCTTCGGACTGTTCAGACGATGCGCATAAGCATCTACCCAAATCTTGATCTTCGCGACTACTTCGGGAGTGAATGCGTAGCCCTCGCGATTGCCGATCATGCGCGCGACATGCTGTGCTTCGTTCGCGACAAATTGTTTTTGCTCATCAGATGACATCGCGAGGTATCGCTTCGCCGGGGCGATCGTGGAATCTGTCGACGATGAATTTGTCGTTTCATTGTCTACCGTCGAAACGGAAGTCTCGCTACTCAGGGGTGAAGAACTTTGATTGGCGTTTGAAGAGCTAACTGTGGTCGTGTCGCTGTCATTAGAAGCGCCGTTTCTTTTTACCGTGATCTTTTCGCTGCTACTGTTGCGATAAGCTAAAGCGGCGACGATGACTGCGAGCAAAATAAGCAGTCCGCCGGCGGTGGCAATAATTGGCATTGGGAAACCACTTCTGTGCGGCGCCGTGTGCGGTTCAGTTATGCCAGCGACCTTCTCGGGCGGAGTATTAACGCTGAAGTTAAGGACGATTGTCGTATTGCCAATGTAGATTTCGTCACCGTCCTTCAGCGTAGACCCTGAGAGCGGGACGGGCTCGTTGTTAACCGACGTTCCATTCGTTGATCCTTCGTCGACGATCCAAACTTGATCGGCTTCACGATTGATGCTGGCGTGAACACGCGACAAACTACTGTCGTTGATGACGACATCAGCCTCGTCCGTGCGCCCGAGTGTCAATCGCGTTCCGGTTAGCGGAACTTCGCGCGCGCCTTTGACGGTGTGAATTGTGAGCGTAACTTCCATTACCGTGGGGAGCACTATTTCGGATACAGATTAGAGAGCGGTGCGTCCGCGTTCAATCCAAAACGTTGCGGATTGTCGCCGACAATTCCGGCCGCCAGAAACCGCGCCACGCGATCCCTTTGCTCGGGAGATTTTATAACGTTCCACAGATCGCGCCGATCGGGCGTGAGCTGATCGCGCCACTGGGCCGCGGCCTTCGGGTCCATGCCGAAGCACGCCACCGCGTACAAAATGTCTCCGCCAAACAGATCGACCTCCAGAGCTTTCATATAGGCCGCGGCCACCATAGCTGAGCATTTCTGACTCTTGTCCGCCAGAGTTGATGTCCCGCAGCGGCCAATGTAACCGGCATTCTCAGCGAGCGACTGCGGGACGCGCCACAGACCCAATCCCTGTGAAGTGTCAATCGAAGCCGTCGATGCGAGGTCGAAATTGCTACGACTCATCGCCAGAATGAAACCCACGGGCTTTTCCAAACCCTGCTCGTTAACAAATGAATCGTTGATGACGTCGCGAAACGCACGTGCCCGGCCGTAAAAACCCGCGCTCGCGTATTCCGTCGTTCGCGCATCTATTTGATGCAACAACTCGCGATCGAGAGTGTATTCTCGCTTCGTGGACAATTCCTTTAACAACCGGTCTGTCATTTCCTTGATGTCGGCGGAAGAAAGAGTCGCGCGACTTTGAGTGTTCTGCTGATCGTTGCGATTGTCTGAAGATGGCGTTTCTTCAGTCTCTTTCGTTTCATGGGTTTTGGTGTTCTCAAGCCCGAGCACAACCTCATCGGACTGCACAGTGCGGTTGCCTTTCGCGTCTTCAACCGTCACGGTCAATACATGATTTCCCGGCGTCAACCCCGAAATATCAGTCGGATCCAGAGTTGCCTGATACGGAGGAATCTCTGAACTCGCGACTTTGACACCATCCAATTCATATATCAGACGATCGACACAATCAGTCTTTTCAGCTTCCACGCGAATTGGAATCGGACCTTTTAGCACTGTTCCCGACTGCGGGCTGGTGATGTGAACTGTCGCTTGGCACCTGCGTGACGAGGTGTACCAGAGAATGCCACCCACGATTCCGGTCAACAGTAACCCGCCCAGAATTGCCGCGACAATGTATTTCGCTGACAGGCCGGCGGGAGCTTCCGCAACGGCTGGGACTTGCGCTGCAGAGGTAATCGACGTCTCAGCGTTCGCAACATTAAACGAAGGAACTTGTGGTGCGTCTATCTGTGGAGTGTCAATCAGATTATCTTGCTCCTGAGCTTCCTCAGCTTCGCGTGTTTTCCAGGGAACGTCGCTCAGGTGAAACTCAATAATCGTGGAGCCACCCACGCAGATAAGATCGCCATCTTGAAGCTGCCGCTCCTTGACCGGCTCATCATTAACGGTCGTTCCGTTGCGGCTGTCGAGATCGAAAATCGTGAGTGTATCGCCGCTTGCCTCGATCTCAGCGTGATAGCGCGAAACGTTTGAGTCACTCTCAAGCGTGATCACATTATCGAGCGCGCGACCAATCGTGATCAGATTACTGTCGACAATCAGCTCGCGCGACGCGCGGCCAGGTTGAATGATGACCAGCTTTGCGAAAGGCATTGTGTTGGTCGGAGAAACATATCTCTCCCTGCGGTATCGCGCGTACATTCTAACGCAAAAGGTGAAACCGCAATCTGCAGACAGAGGGAAAGTTAGATTTAGAGACTGGGAGTGGTTTCTGGACCATAGCTGCCAGCCTTCAAGATCATATTGACTGGTTTAGCGATTGCCCAACCTGAAAACCTTTGTTGCATCGGCCGACGAACACAAAAATCAAATACCCTTGTTGAGGGGAACACGAACGATGACCTCTTCATTGTCTGCGCGGTTGGTGTTGGTCACCCAGATGGCATAACGACTTCCGGGACTGGTTGCGTTGGCGGGCCGGCTATATAGCTTGTAGTCCTGCATCCGAGCGCTTTTCATATAAGCATCGATAATTTCCTTCTTTAGAACGCCGCTCGCAAGTGCCGATTTTACTGCGTCATTGCCTCCTGCTGAGTTTGGCAAGTCCACGATCTGATCGCGGCTGAAGACAACAATAAAAAATTCCTTCGTAGGATCGTTGGTAACCGGGTACCAGCATTGATTTGGATCGGCGGCCGGACAGTTAACTGGTGGCAGAATGAATTCCTGATTCTTGGCCACATAATTCTCACCATTATTCACCCGCGAATCCGGAAACATGACCAGGCCGTCCTGGTCTTCCTTCTGGTAAATGACATACAGATATCCATTCTGATTTGCGGTCACACCCAGCCGCAACATATCGCCCATATGGAAGACCGAAGCCACGCTCGATTCACCTTGCGTACCGTCGGGCCGTTTGATCAGAACGCGATACTGGACCGTCAGCAGCGGCGCGAGCTGCGTTTTAGGTCGGACTTTGTTTCTCGTCGTCGGATGATAAACGCGTTTCGGTTTTGCCTGACGCTCGACCTGCTGCGGCTTGTCCCAGGTTGTGGAGCTCTCCTGACCGAACGCGGTGGCAGTGAAGATCATCAAGCCTGCAGAAGCGATTATTAATGCTGCCAAACTACGACGAATGATTTCCGGTGTCATGATTTTTTACCTCGATTATTTCTGCGAACGTAAGCGATCCTGAAGTTTGGGATCGTTGGCCGAGACGGCGCAGCGAAAACCTATTAACCAGCTTCGCTCTTTCTTCTGCGCCACAGTGAAATCGGCGGGAGCATAGAACCTTTGGCTGGTGCGCGCGGCATCAATGTCCGAATGAAAATTGCCGCCTCGAACTACGCGATTATTCGTGCCGAAATTAGGATCGCTTGCCGTGCTGTTCGGATAGGCCTGATAAAAGGCATCGACCCATTCCATCACGTTACCAGCTAGATCCTGCACGCCGTAGGCGCTCGCGCCATCAGGCTTTGAGCCAGCAGTCGCTGGATGATCTGTGTTCAGTGTCGCGCGCGAAGCATCATTGTCATCGCCCCACGGCCATGACCGTTTCTTAGTCGCGTTCGGCCCCCATGAAGCCGCCTTCTCCCACTCTTGTTCGGTGGGCAGACGCTTTCCCGCCCAGGCCGCGTATGCTGAGGCGTCGGCGAAGTTGACGCCTACTACCGGCATGTTTCCTTTACCGAAATAATCATTGTCCCACCAGGGATTGGTGGGACGGGGATGCTTTGTTGCGTCGCAGAACTTCTTGTATTGATCGTTTGTGACTTCGAACTTGTCGATGTAAAAGTCCGGCAGCGTCAATTTGTGCGCCGGCTTTTCGTCCGCATTGTGAGTGTCGTCGCCCATGACGAACTCTCCCGCCGCGACTAACATCATCGGGCCGTTGTAGTCAATTTCGTTCGGCAACGATGGCTGACTATTTGATGCGACTAACTGGGCGACAACAATCTTGGTATCGCCATCCTGACCGGTTACGGTCGTGTTGAAATCAATGTACCCGTCGCGCGACACGCGCACCACCCGCTTGCCAGCCTTCAGTCCCGGCACTCTGATCGAGCCGTCTGATGAGGTGACGCCGCGGCTTATGTTATCAACGAAGACATCACTAGCCGGTGGCGCGCCACGCACGATCATGATGAAGCCCGGCTGTCGTAAGAGAAACCAGGCAAGCCCGGCCGCCCCTGCCAACAAAATCACGATCGCGCCGGCGCCAACCAGCCACATCCACGTCGGGATGCCCCGTCGCGCCGACTTCGGCGACGGTGGTGGCGGCGCAGCGCTTTGTGATGACTTGGGCGACTGGAGTGGAGCTGTGCCCCCCTCCGACCGAATTAAAGGCACCGTAGAACTAAAATCAGGATTGGAACTGTCTTCGTTTGAATCGTCCATCGCCGTTCGTGGTTACGAGAAAGTTTTCGCCAAACAACCAGCACAAGAAAGATTCAAAGGACCTGATCCGTATAGACTCGTGCGAGCTTCCTAGAAATTAAGACTGCTGGGTCGAGAAGTCAATCCGCCTGTCCCACACCACACGAAAAAGAATAAGCAAAAGCGAACGCACGGCGGTCTACAAAGGACGGCGGCCGTCCGATTGGAAAACGTTACAGTTGAGGGCTAGACTAATCTCGATCTGAAGGCGTTCGAACTTTCGATGACACAGATTGAGCGACTAAAGCGAAACGGAATCGTCCGGACCGGCGATCCAAAACGCGGCTTTACCTATAAGCGGCTAGATAGGAAAGCTCTGTCGAGGGATGACCTGACGCGAATTAAGAAACTGAGGATACCTCCCGCGTGGACCGACGTCAGTATCAACGTGTTTTCCGTTGGAAAGTTGCAGGCGATTGGCAGAGACAAGGCGAGTCGCTGGCAGTATCTCTATCACGAGAATCATACGAAGAGTCAGACCAAAATAAAGTACCGGCGGCTTATTCGATTCATTGAGGGTCTGCCGAAAATGCGGGTGACGGTTGCTCGTCACCTGCGGCAACCCGGCCTTGGCAAGGAAAAGATTCTGGCTTGTATTCTGAGAGTTCTTTCGACCTGCTTTCTGCGACCCGGCAGTGAAGTCTATGCAAGCGAAAACGGAAGCTACGGAATCGCCACTCTCAAGCCTGAGCATGTCTCTGTAAAAGGAGATGTCGTGCGCTTTGATTTTCCCGGGAAGTCCGGTGTTCGCCAGGTTCGAGAATTGAAAGATCGCCAGGTGGCGCGAGTCTTAAGAGAACTGCTCAAGTGCCGCAAGTCCGAGGTTTTCAAATACGAATCGGAAGACGGGCAATTTATCGATATCAAGCGCAAACACATTAACGATTACATCAAAGAAGTAATGGGCCAGTCATTTAGCGCCAAAGATTTCCGCACTTGGGCCGGAACTCTGGTATGCGCGTGCGAGCTGGCATCTGCGGGAACCGAAGAAACCGAGAACAGATCGGCTCGTAAAAAGAAGATTGCTCAAGCGATCAGGACTACGGCGCTCACTCTCGGCAATACTGCATCAGTCTGTCGCAGTTCTTATGTTTGCCCAGAAGTTATCGAAAGATTCGAAAAAGGCCGCACTCTAAAACGATTTTTTTCGACACCCGAAGAATTCATCGCCTATCGTGGATTGAGACTTCACCCAGCCGAGCGCGCGCTGCTCAAACTCTTGAATGGGTCGAATGATTAGCCCTCGCACGGTCGTGGAGGGTAAACGCGTGCTCGCCTGCAGAACGTCGACGGCGCAACCTGCGAGCGGTGCGGAACTCTCTTCACTCGACCATTCCAAGATTGATCAATCATCCCATTCGGACCTTCACGGCGAACAGGCCGCGAGCCCCCACAGCGCCGTGCAGGCGAGCACGTAGCACATCGGAAAAAGATTTCTTTTCTTTTCATATTCATCCTTTCCGTTTATTAAGCCCTCGCCGCCGCGCTCAGGACTGACCGAAGCGCTGGCGGTATTCACTCGAAGCTAATAAACGCGTTGACCTCTCCGCTTTGCGAAAGTCGTCCCCGAACGAGTTAAGCTTATCGAGCTAGAAGTTGAAGTCGGAGACGTCTATGTCGGGCGCATCGTTCGGGTTTCTTCTCAGGTAACCAAAATTGCGTTAGGACGAAAACTCGGCATCTCTCTTGCAAGCACATGGGCTATTGCACGAAAGAAGCGGGAACCGTTCCGCCAGGGGGAACGGTTGCATGCGGTACGTATGACAATCGTACGAGAAGTCAGCCGAGGAGGACAAAAGTCTGCGGAGTTAGCAGTTCTCGTGATTCCATAGATGGCGGTGGGCTGTAGGCTTCGTCAAATCGGGACGCAGATGCTCGCGAAAAACCCGCACTGGCAGGCCTAAAGCATCAGCGCACGTCGATCTTAAGAGATTACAACTGGACTCTTCGCGGCTTGTCATTTACCTATGTTAGGCCCGACTCTTCTGAATTCTTTCTTCCTCTTTGCCGATGCCGGCAGCGTCACGCAAGCCGATAACACTACCGTCATCTTCATCGCTGAGATCGTGCTCATGCTTGTAGTGGGCAGGTTGTTAGGCGAGTTGATGCTACGCATCCGCCAGCCTGAGGTTCTGGGCCAACTGATTGCCGGTATCTTAATTGGCCCAACTATCCTCGGAAACTTTTGGCCCGGCGCTCATCAGTTGATCTTCCCGGATACCCCAGAGCTGAAAAAGATGATTGATGGGGTCTCGCAGGTGGGAGTGCTCATGCTTCTCCTGCTCGCGGGCATGGAAACCAATTTCGCAATCGTGCGACGTAAGAAGCGCACCGCGCTTTTATCGTCTCTCTCGGGAATCATTCTACCCTTCATATGCGGGCTTACGCTGGGAGAGATGTTACCTGACTCATTACTTCCGGCGCCGGAAAAGCGCTTGATGACCGCGCTCTTCCTGGCGACTGCCCTGTCGATCTCTTCGATCAAGATCGTAGCGATGGTGCTGATGGAAGTGGACTTCATGCGCCGCAACCTCGGTCAACTCATTCTGGCGTCGGCCATTGTTGATGACACGATTGGTTGGATCATCGTCGCCGTTATCTCGGGGCTTGCAGCGGAAGGAGCGCTGAATTTTAAAGGCGTAGGCATAGCGCTCGGAGGCACTATCGTATTCCTGACACTGAGTTTTACTTTTGGCCGCACGGTGGTCACTCATCTGATTCGCTGGACCAACGACACTCTGCACATTGAATTCTCAGTTCTCTCAGCGATCCTCGTGTTGATGTTCCTCATGGCGGTTACCACCGACTTGATCGGCGTGCACACAGTGCTCGGGGCCTTCATCACCGGCGTTCTGATTGGACAGTCGCCAATGATGACAGAGCACATTCGCGAGCAATTGCGCGGAGTTGTGTTGGCTCTGTTTGCACCCGTGTTCTTCGCGCTCGCCGGATTGAATGTCGATCTGACGATCTTAAGGGACTTCCACAAACTGGAACTCGCGGTGGCGTTAATCCTGATTGCTAGTTTTGGAAAGTTGGCTGGCTGCTTCGTAGGCGGCAAGATTGGCAGCCTCACCACGCGTGAAGCCCTGGCCCTCGCGATTGGAATGAATGCGCGCGGCACGACCGAGGTAATCGTCGCCACTATTGGGCTCTCCATCGGCGTACTAACCAAAGATTTCTATACGCTGATTGTGGTCATGGCTATTACTACGACTATGGTGATGCCGCCCATGCTCCGCTGGGCCCTGGGCCGCATTCCAATGAGTGAAGCCGAGAAAAAACGACTTAATCGCGAAGACGCCGAAGCCGCCGATTTTGTACCTCATGTCGAACGGCTATTGATTGCCGCGGATGAAAGTGACTGCGGGAGACTCGCGGCTTTGCTGGGTGGTCTTTTTGTGGGTTCACGAAAGATATTGGCAACCATTTTGAGTCTCGAACCTCTCGACCAAAACGCAGTGCCAACTCCTATCCTGAAAGAGCGTATCGATGAGGCCGTGCAAACGGCGATTGATCTTGCGAATAAGAAAGAGGTGAAGCAAAAGAAGAAAGACCCTCAGGTTAACGAGCCAGTTGTACCCGCCGCACAAATCACAGCGCTAACCGCCACTGAGGAACCGTCGGTCGCAATCTTGAGCGAAATCAAGAACGGCTATGACCTGCTCTTCGTAGGGCTGGAAGAGGCGTTGAAAGCCGCAGGCAAGGCTTCTCAAACTCTCAGCAGCTCGATCGAGCCGATAGTTCGCGAATTCAAAGGACCGTTGGCTATCGCGATAGCGAAAGAGAACCTCGAACCCGCGCAGGCTGGCTCGTTGAATATCCTTGTCCCTATTACTGGGACCGATTACTCACGACTCGCGGCAGAAGTAGCAATAGCGATTGCCAAGGGGTCAGGTTGCAAAGTAACTGCACTCAATGTATCGCCGCCGCCCGACGCTGCCTTATTCGCGCCTGAAGCTAAAGAGCATCTACGGCCAGGCCGCGCGGTATTAAAAGACATTAAAGAGTTAGGCGCGCGCGAAGGAGTCTCAGTCAAAACCGTGGCCGAAGTAAGACGTACTGCAGAGCCTGCGATTCTAAAACAGGTCAGAAAAGGCAAACACAACCTGCTCGTGCTGGGCGCAAACGTTCGTCCGGGTGAGGGGCTTTTCTTTGGCCACAGCGTCATTGTCTTGCTACAAAAATCTAACTGTTCATTGTTGATTGTAAGTTCGTAAGAGATTTGAAAACGTGCCTGGTCACTGAACCTTTGAAAACCCACTGGTCCTAACCCGGAAGCGATTCAACCTCTATGCGAAGATGATCTGTCGGGTCGCCCCAGTAGGAAATCGCGAAGCGTCTTAATCGCAGTTCTCCGTGCGGGGGCAAGAGCAGAGCCTGAAAGCCGCCCGTGCCCAGGAAGTGGCCGATGATGACGCGGCCTTTGCCATGAGGTGCGAACACTTCCAGAGTGTCGACTCCGCCTTTCTCGCCAATCGATGTGGTCTCGGCTCCAAGATTGCGCGGCAGCAAAAACCATCTTGGCACAGTCCGATCGTTGTGCAACCTGACATCGAAATAGAGTTCAGCCAGCGGCGGCTTCCGCAGTTGTATTTCACGAAACTCGATTTCTGCTGCAGGGTGGGGACTGATGACTTTGGCGTCGGCTAGATCGAAGTAGAAGTGCTCGGGAACACCGGCTTCATCGACCCGCGTGGAGCGCGATCCCGGCGAGTGACGGTAACGTTTATGCTTTGACCTTCGAAGGGAGCCAAGCCATTCGCCTTCGAAGCGTCGTTGGTCTGAACTGCGCAAATATAAACGCCCCAGTTCTCGAATCTGACAATCCAGCCAATCTTAGCCGGAGACAATACTCCTACAACTGTAATCTGGCGCCCGACCTTGGGCGTCATCTTTCGTTTGAAGCAGGCAAAGTCTGAGTTGCGGCACTTAGTACTTGCCGCGATCGCCGCAGTACATAAGACGAGCGCCGCCAGTGTGGATACGATTCTTAACGGTAATCTCATGTTAACGGTCGTCACCGCCCTCGGTAGTGAGAGGTTCCCACTCAAGGCGTGAGAGTGACAAGTTGAATCATGACTGCGCCCGCCTCGCGTGCCGCAGTAGCAGCCTCCATAAAGCTGCTCCACCGGATTTCGGAATCGCTGCGCGTTAAGATCAGGACTCTTTTGTCGGCAGTCTTTGACAGCCGAGCCTGCAATTCGCTTCTCAGCGCTGACGGGGAGATCGGCTTTTCCTCAATTACATACTCGTTATCTCGGAGAGCTTCAACGACAACAAACTCTTTAGGAATGTCGTGTCTCGCGGAGAACCGCATCGTATACGGAGTGGGCAGCAGTTCTATTCCGCCTGAGATCAACTCGCCGCGCGTCGAACCGAGATCGCCGACGGTCACGACGAGCATCATAGAGCGCGGGAATTTGTTACCGTCGCCGGGAAACGCGGGGTCGCTACTGTTGAGCACAGGGTCTCCGCTGACGTTTCCATCTCTTGCCGGATCAACCTCGATGGCGAGATACAGAAGGCCGTGGTTTTTCCTGAGCGCTTCGACGACTCGCAGGACCTCGCTAAACCGCGCACTGTTATCGGCTCGAATAAAAACTGGCCCGTTTGAAAACGTAGCCCTGCGCTGATCGAGAATCTCGGTGAATCTCTTGACCAACGTGGAAGTGTCTTCAGTTGTCCCAACATCATCTCCGTTTAGTTTGATTTTAGCCGCTGGCGACTGTGCGGATGGAACCGCGGACGAAGGCACTGGCGAAGGTTGTTGCGCGGAGGCGTTCGTGAAAACGATCCCGCAAACAAATGGAAGCAACATTAATGTCCGCAACGGCGCAAAGCTGTCTGCGAATCTCTTGACCATGATCTTCCTTCCCAAGCCTTTGGCCGCGGACAGGACGCCCCCGTTGTTTCTGCGTTTCCGCCTATGATGGCGCTAATTGCTCAACCAATTGACTATTTGAATGTTGAATCGAAATCATTTTCTAAAGCGTAGAATTTTTTATCTACTGCAGTATCCCATCCCTTTTGGGAAGCACTCTTCCTCTGAACGGCAATCCACAATTTGATATTGAGACTGTCGCTCGTCGCCATGTCTATGGTGTCGGGAGTGCTCAATTTCCCCCGCGGGATGGCATCCCATTTAGCTTTCAAATCGGCTTTTCTCGCATCGAATATTTTCCGCGCTTCATCAATACCGGCTTGATTTGGGCTTGCGTCAATCTTGTCTAACATTTGCCCCAGAACCTGTCCTCTTTCAGTGATAAAAGTGTTGACCTCTTTGGAATGGAGGTTGCAACCGACGGCCACCAAACAAGAAGCTAAAACAAAGAGTAATGTGATTGGTTTCATACTTGATTTTCTCCAGTTTATCTTTTCGAGTTTGACACAAGGCTTAGGGTATCGCCATGAAGCCCGTAAGCGGATTACCATAGAACGCTTCGGTCTGCCACGCTGCTCGATCCCACTGGCCGTCCTGGTCTCCGATAATTTGGACCGGCACAATGACGCGATTAATACCGAGCTTGTTGTTGGCCGAGATTCCGTTATCGAACTTGCCGTCAGCTCCAACCGTGAACTTCATGGATCGCGCCAGGTGATTGTGCCAAAGCACACCCACGCAATGTTAGGATGATCGGGACTTTCGGATTTCTCCCTGATCGCAAGGGCCCGCAGGTAATACGGTTCGGCCCTCGTATAGTCTTTTTCCGCGCTTATGGTGGTACCAAGATTTTGCAGGAAACTGGCCAGGGTCCGCAAAAGTGCGAGCGCTCATTCCGCGATCCTGTTTGTCCAAGCGAAATCTTTTGGCTAGACATGATGATTACCGATCCGGACGTGAAGTCATTATTTCACAGTTTTACGGGATAGTAGCGCTGTATTCACCGTTGGTAGTGGAAGCGAACCCGTCGCCGGGAGAATGAGGGTTTTGGGAAGAAGAAGGTCGGAAGGAAAATTCTATTATACAGCTAGACAAGGACTACTGATTAGTATCCAAGCCGCGAAGTCTCCTTCAATTACATTAATTCTCTTCCCTTTCACGGCGGTAGCAGGACGGCTCCAACCATTAAGACCCTTTGACGACCTCAGCCCATAAATACTCGGGTCACAAAACAAGACTACAACCACTCGGAGGAGTTTACGGTAGTGAACTAGCCGATCACTTTCACCTGTGGAGGCTGACATCTACGGCCGCTAATAATCGAACCCAGTTGCGGGACGGTTGCGGGCGTTTCTAGTGTTTCTATTAACGTTTGGAAAATTGATTTGAAAATCACTGAGGACAATGGAGCGGGCGACGGGGATCGAACCCGCAACATCCAGCTTGGGAATGTGAATTTTCGATCCTTTATTTTCAACACTTACAAAATCGCTTAGCAAAAATGTACGTGCATGCACTGCATACCATGCATGCATTGCCTGATTCGCGTATCGCTGCGGGACGTTTGCGGGACGTTTTCTACCATGCGTTACTGTTCGCAACCGGAGATTTGAGGCTACCTTTTTGTCCCCGAAGCAAGCCCATATTCGAGGTTCGTGGTTGCCAAATTAACGACGTGCGAAGACCACTGCCGTGTCTCAACGCAGGTTGAGCTATGTAATAAGGAGAGATCTGGCTAGGCCTTTCCTGAGGCACCAGCAATGGCTTGGCATGGGTTAATATTCGATGAACTTGCGGGTTGGTCGCAAGACTTAGATCCCATTGCTAGCTTCAATAATTTCAGGAGGGACAGCCAGCGGCTATGCGGCCTTCAAGCGCTCAAGTTTTCGCCGCCGCTTCTTTGACGCTTGCCACAGGTCATAGTGTGCTTGCATGCCGATCCAGAGTTCCGGACTAGTGCCGAGGGCGTCGCCAAGGCGCAGGGCCATCTCAGCCGAGATTCCCGCGCTCCCATTCACAATGCGCGAAAGCGCGGCCCGCGTGATTCCCAAATGCCTGGCGGCAGCCGTCACGGGTACGTCTTCCAGGTAATCTCTCAACACAGTCCCCGGATGGGGTGGATTGAACATCCGCATAAAACACCTCAGTGATAATCCTGATAATCCACTAAAATGGCATCGCCACCTTGGAACGCAAATGTCAGGCGCCAATTGCCGCTTACATCAACCGACCAGTGGCCCGACAAATCACCACGCAGCTGGTGTAATCTCCAGCCGGGCGCGTTCATGTCCTCCGGCCGCTTTGAATTGTCGAGCGCGAAAAGCTGCTTGCGTAGCTTCTCTGCGTGTTTCGGCTGGATGCCGGCCTTCGCTCCGACTCTAAAGAACTGCTCGATGCCTTTGTGCCGGAAGCTCTTGATCACCAGAAGCAGCGTATAGCGATACTATACAGCATGTCAACCAACTTCGATTTATCATTCTCTGCAAATGATTTTGGAATTCTCTGCCGTCGTGACGGTATTGTCAGGTTAAAGGGCGGAAGATGTAATCAGGCTGTTCCCGCGCCATACTCCACCAATGCACACCTCCGTTTCCCTCTATCATCGTCACCGTTTTCCCGCCGAGATTATCAGTCATTGCGTTTGGCTGTATTTTAGCTTCGCCTTGAGCTTCCGCGATGTCGAAGAAATGTTAGCGATGGGCGGTGTGACCCTGAGCTATGAGACGGTCCGAGAATGGTGCCTCAAGTTCGGCCAGACTTATGCCAACGGCTTGCGCCGAAAGGCTCCTCGACCCGGCGACCGCTGGCACCTCGACGAAGTGTTCCTCAAGTTTAATGAGCGTCTTCATTACCTGTGGCGTGCAGTTGATCAGGACGGTGATGTGCTGGATATTCTGGTTCAGAGTCGCAGAAATCGGAAAGCAGCCAAGAAGTTCTTCCGCAAGTTATTAAAGGGGCTAGGATGGTCGTGTGACAGTCTTTCTACGTAACCAGCCGAAGCGATACTTTGACCACCGCTAGGCTGATAAATACTGGCTCGTATAGTTTGGTAAGACCAGGTAATGGCGCTTTCATGCGACCTAAAATCCGTTGGGAGTGTCATCCCCAAAGGCTGACACTTGCGCAGAGAAAATTTGCGGGACGTTTTGCGGGACGCTTCTAACGTTTCTCTAACGTTTGAAAATTGAGATCTAGAACTACTCAGCAAAATTGGAGCGGGCGACGGGAATCGAACCCGTATTACCAGCTTGGGAATCAAAATGTTCATTCCTTTATTTTCAATACTTACGAAATCACTTAGAAAAAATATACGTGCATGCACTGAATACCGTGCATGCAGTGCCTGATTTGCGTGTCACTGGGGGACGTTTGGGGGACGGAGTGTCTCTTACCTCACTGAAAGTCTAGATGGATTCGAGCTCTAAACAGCGTCCAGATAACGCTTGACGATATTGATAAGGTGCTCCGATTGTTGGCACATAAGATCTTTTTCAGCAATTCAAATTCTTGTAAGAGAAACGATAGTAGTGTATTGTGCGCAGACTTTTTCTGAACTCGACTTCGGCCACCCCGACGCAGCATCAAGAACTTGGCGGCGCAGCTTAGGTCGCGTTCCGGAAAGGCGCCGCACCTTCACGATTGAACCCTGGTTCATGTCTGGAGCTCTTACGAAGGTTTTCAGGTCAGCACTGTCAGTTTGCCGTCTTGCAGAGATGGGCCGAGGCCAATAGCCGGGCGAAGCGCCGCGACACCAGAGACGCTCATGATCCTGAGTAAAGACAGCGCCAAGATAGAAAAGGACGGAAAAGGCAAAGGAACGCGAACCAAAGCTAACGAGAAGTTCGCGACCGTGCTGGCGGCCACCAGGACCAAACTGCTTAACGCCACGGTGCTAATCAGGACTAGCGATAATAGAGGCGTTGGCACGGGCATCATCCTCAACGTCGCGGAAGTCGGCCAAACGAAGACGGCCTACGTGCTTACAGCCAAGCATCTCCTCCAAACACTCTCCGATCCAAAGGACGTGGCGGGAAAGTTGCCGAGCCAATGCGCCACGCAGGCGTTTATCGGTAGACTGCGACTCTACTATGGCCCAGCCGCGATGGAGAGCGCGCCAGCCGTCGGCCCGGTTGGCGTCACGGCCGTAAACCTAACCGGGAGCATTGCAGACAACTGGCTTTACGACGTCATGGTGCTCGAAGCAACTGACGCAGCCTTTTGCACCTTCATCGAAGGCAACGCTTTCATATTCGACCGCCTCCAGGATTACCAAAACCTGCTCCCTCAAAAGCCAGAACAAAAACAAAGTAAGGACGGGGAGAATCAGAACAAGGATGAAAAGCAACCAGTGGGCCCAAAGGTTTGCGGCATTCTTAACAAGGAAGTCTACGATTATATCCAGCTTGGCTATGGCGCGGGAAAATCCGACAGCGTGTCCGCCACGGCGGGTTACGAGGACAAGTCGGGTTTGATTCAGTGCCGTTGGCCGCCAATTGAGGCGAAGAAACCCCTGGTATCGGCTTTCGATATCGAAGAGACGATTGGTAAAGGCAAGAAAAAAGTCTACGCGGTCGACTCGACCTACGAGAACGTGATCGAAGTGCCTGCCGATGTTTCGTCTTCGACCGGCCCCGGAGATTCAGGCGGGCCACTGTTTGCTCTCAAAAAGGATGACAACCGTTTCTTTTACCTTGTCGGCGTGACGTCGGGCATGAACTTCTTCTCGAAGCCTGAATGGAGACAAGATCCGTCGAAAGCAACGAAGAACGACACTATCGCGAACAACATCTCAACATACTGGGACGGTTTTTTCGGAGCCTGGGCCTGGTATGAGTGAGCAAAGCCCGCCGCGCGCGAACCGATCGCGCTGACGGCCACGAAACCTTTCTCGGCTTAGCGCCCGTGCGCGAACGGCCCTGGAGAAGATATGTCGAGTCTTACGGATGTACTTGGCGCCAAGGTGTCGAACCTGGGAGAACTGATTGGGCTCCTCACACCGTTGGGTGGAATCAACCAGGACTGGTTCTCGAATCCGGAAATCGTAAACATCCCGCGCAGGGTGCCGGAACTCTTGCAGCTATTTGAAGACTTGCTCGGTCCGGCCTCTGACGCTGCCGGACTCCCTGGCGGATCCTGGTACTCGATTCCGAGTCCGCTCGACGGTGTCACGCCAACCGGCTTCTATCTGGTCGCACCCGCGCCCGCCGCCGGAATTACTTCGGCCCAGATCGGTCTCGGCGCAATGGACCAGACCGGGTACGAGAACTTTTCCCTTACCAGCTACGGTCTTGTTCCCGTGTTTCAGCTCTCAGCAGCAGCGGCCCCTTTGCTGGTCATTGACACCGAAGCTTCCAGCATCGGCCTGGCCGCCAGCATGGCCGACGGCAGCAACTTTATCGCGCCGAACGGCGTCACGTTCAAGACACTGAAGCTTGCCGTTGATCTCCCTTTGTCTTCGACACAGTCGCCGTCGATGCAGCTGGTCTTCGGCGAAGTGAACGGCGCGCCGGCCGTGCTTCCCTGCCCTGACGGTGTCTGCACCTTTGGCTCGCTCGAGGCGCTACTTAACAATATCGGCAGCGTTGGGGATTGGATCGACTCAGTCATTCTTCAGGGCGACTACTGGCTCAGCAAGTACGTGGGCAACTCGAGCTTTACCGTCGGCGATATCCTCAGCGCCGCTTGCATTCTCGAGATTGGCGCGGATGGCAGCTATCAAATCAACACCAGTTATCTTCAGAATAACGTCACCCACCCGCAGATGATTGCCAGCAATTTCCTATTCAACCTGCTGGACATGCTGGCTGACGTTGCGACGCCAATAATTCCGCTGGGGAGTGACGGCGGCGGCATATACGTAGTCAAAGAAGCGACCGACGCTGCGGGCGTGAATGACTACGGCGTCCGCCTGATGATTCAGGACTTAAAACTAGGCAGCGGCAGCGCTGCAAATGGCCAAAGCGCTGCTCAGAGCGGCGATGCACCACCAACACCACCGGCCGAAGTAACTGTTCAATTCGGCAAATGGATCATGAGCGAGCAGGACTCGGAGTCCTGGATTGCGCGCTCGCTCGGCGAAACGACGGAATTCCCGCAGCCCGGTGTCGTAATCTATCTCATTCAAGGTAGCCCGGCGGCTGATGCCGGTTGTTCGTCCACCGGCCCGACGGTTTCTTTCGCACCGCACGTCGAATTCATCAGCATGGGACTCGATGTCCGCGGCGGCGGTGGCCAGCCGCTCTTCGACTTCAACGGCTACACGCTGGGCGGCGCCGAGCTGCGCGTCTACGTTAAGCAGTCGGGGACATCCGTCACCTTTGGTGCGGCCGTTAGCCTTGATAGCTTCGGCCTTCCGCTCGGCCCAAGCTTCGGCACCGCCGTCCAAAGTTCCACCACTAACACAGTCGCGCAGAGCCTCCTCGAATCAGGTTCGCCCAACCCGGCAGCGGGAGCGGCCATCGGCGGTGACAAGTCGTCCGTTAACCCGGCCTTCTCTCTGTCCGCGGCCTACGTCCAAACGGGCACATTCGACTTCCAACTCTATGACGCCGACGGCAACCCGTCCGACAAAATCGTCTTCCCCATCCAGCGTACCTTCGGACCGCTGCACTGCCAGAGTCTCGGTGTGGGTTGGGTCCAGAGTTCAGAGATGCTCTCGCTACTCTTCAATGGCGGCATCGACCTGGATGCGTTGAGTGTCGACCTCTTTGGGTTGTCGATCGGCGTCCCGATCGCACATCCGGGCGACTTCTCGCAGTACGATCTAAACCTCGACGGACTGGGGCTCACACTCCAATCCGGTGAAGTCGAGGTCAGCGCCGCTCTGGTCAAGCTCGGTCCCGATCCCCAGGTCAACCCGCCGCGCAACTACACCGAGTACGATGGCGAGGCACTCATAAAAGCCGGCACCTTTGCAATCAATGCCATCGGCTCGTATGCATACGTCGAGCAGGGCGGATCGGGCTTTACTTCCCTCTTCATTTTCGGTGCGCTCGATGGCAAGTTGGGCGGCCCTGCATTCTTTTTCGTTACCGGTGTCGCGGTCGGCTTCGGCTATAACCGCGCGCTCGTGCTGCCGGACCAAAACAGCGTCACGACCTTTCCTTTGGTCGTTGCCGCATCTGATCCATCAACGATGGGCGGACTGCCACCAGATCCAGCAAAGGCACTGGTCGGCCTCGGTAGCGCTGTGCTGCCGCAGCGCGGAGAGTACTGGCTCGCGGCCGGCGTTCGCTTCACTTCTTTTGATCTTATCAACTCGACGGCGCTGCTAGTGGTTGAGTTCGGTGACGAACTTGAGATCGCACTCATGGGGCTTTCGTGGATCAGCTTGCCGCCGCCGGCAGCGCCGGGCGCCGAGCCCGCGGTGAAATACGCCTACGCGGAGTTGGGCATCGAGGTCAAACTGCTGCCCTCTTCGGGTCTCTTTAGCGCGACGGCAGTGCTTACCTCGAACTCGTTCGTGCTGGACCCGGCATGCAAGCTCACCGGAGGCTTCGCCTTCTACACCTGGTTCGGTCCCAGCGAGCACGCCGGTGAGTTCGTCTTCACACTCGGCGGATACCACCCGGACTTCACGCCTCCCTCGTATTACCCGCAGGTACCGCGCCTCGGCTTCAACTGGCCGATGTCGGGCGACGTGACCATTAGCGGCGAGGCCTACTTCGCGCTCACACCGTCGGCGGTAATGGCCGGCGCCGGTCTTCAGATACTCTTCAGCTCTGGCGACCTCCATGCATGGTTCAAGGCGCAGATGGATGCGCTTGTCGAGTGGGCTCCGTTTCACTACGTGGTCGACATTTCGGTCAGCATCGGCGCCTCGTACCGCCTACACCTGCTCTTTACGACGGTCACGGTGAGCGTTGAGCTGGGCGCGGAACTTACTGTTTGGGGGCCGCCGACGGGCGGCAAGGTCCACGTTAGCTGGAGTGTCATTTCTTTTACGGTCAGCTTCGGTGCCGACCAGTCGGACAAACCGCCGCCGCTGGACTGGAGTAATTCCGACGGCACCGGCTTCGCCCAGACACTGCTACCGCATAAGACCGCCAGCCCGTCACCGCCACCGGCAGCAAATCTGAGGACCAGGTTGATGGCCCATCCGTCAGCCATTGAGCCATTGGCTCAGACCAGTTCGGAAGCGACGACTGCACCACACGCAATCGAAACTCCCGGCCCGACATCAGTGGCATTAGACGGCGTCTACTCAATCGTGATTAACGACGGCTTGCTCAGCACCATCCAGAAGGACTCCAACAACATCTGGATCGTTCGCGCAAACCATTTCACCTTCTCGGCCGTAACGGCTGTTCCGGCAACAGAGGTCGATGTCGACGGCCCGACCGCAACCACCAAGCACACCGCTACGGGTGCGTGTGGCGCTGACTACATCGTCTACATCCGTCCGATGAACGAAACGCTGACGTCATCTGTCTTTGACATAACGATGACAGATGAGCATGGCAACACCTACGATCTACCAGGCGATTTCGACTATCTGCTTTCATGTCGCGCGGTCCCGGCTGCGAAATGGGGGGCGCCGCTCGCCAACCAGGGCCCGGAGATGAATGCCATGCTCCCGGGCCGGCTCCTCGGCCTTGAGAACATAACGCCCAAACCGTCGGTGCTGACGCCGGCGGGAGCGCTCGCACTCGACATAGACATCACGCAATCGTTCACCTACGACGTTCTTGACGATCCTGACGATCCACAGCTCCCCGATCCGTACCACCTGCCGTTGTCCGTGAATCAAGCGCCGGCAGGCACGGCTCCGTCAGTCGAGCCAAATGCATTCGACGAGATACGTCAGACACTCGCTGACTCCGACGTCAGCGCCGCGCGGGCCGAACTCCTCGCCGCATTGCAAAGCTACGGTTTCGACCCAGTCACCAACTCGCCGATGACGACGCTCGCCGCTGACCCCGGCGCCGTCCTCGTCGGCAATCCACTCATCCTCGCCGCGGCCTGAGACGAGGCAGGAACGGAGGCTACCCAGACCATGAGCAATGGCAACGAGAACATCGACGTTACCTTCTACGATAACTTTGTCCCCTCGTTGAGGGCTGGCGAGTACACCGTCACCGTCTCGCAAGTACTCACGGCCGCGGCAGGCTCGGCCGTCCCAGGCGCCCCGCAGCCGCCAACCACGCAGAAATTTATTGTCCGCGGACCGCGCTTTCAGATTGACCCGACGGACGTGCACCGCGTTTTTCCGCCCCCAGGCGCTACGGGCCTCTACGATGAGTTCCTGCCAATGATTGTCCTCAACAAGCGTGCGCTTCCGTGGGAGCGCAGGCTTGAGCTGACACCAGACGATCCTTCGTGCCCGTGGATGGCGCTGCTCTTGTTCTCAGAGAACGAGCTGCCCAGCGCGGACCCGGCCGGCAGTCTTAAGAACCCGACGCGCACAACCTCCGTCCCGCTCAACCGGATCGTGGTTGGCCAGTCGCCCGGTCCTCCGAACGGCACGCTCGGCCCTGCACTTACACTCGAAGACGACGAGGATCCCTCACAGATTTTCTGCAACGTGATTGACGTGCCCGCCGCTCTCTTTGTCGGGCTGATGCCAGTGATTGCCGATCTACCGTTGCTGGCGCATGTCCGGCAGGTCTCGACCGAGAACAAGGAGCCGCAGAACGCTAAGCATGACGGCTGGTTCTCGTCAGTTATCAGTAACCGCTTCGCGATAGCACCGCCCCAGTCCGGCGACGTCACGCAAATGGGCAACATCGTTCACCTGGTCTCGCTCGAAGGCTTTGAACACTACATCCAGTCGGACGGCACGGTGATCGCGCCCGCTGAACAGACTGTCAGGCTCATCTCTCTTTACAGTTGGTCATTCACCTGCCTGCGAGACCCGGCGGTAAATTTTACGAAGCTGATGCTCGACCTGATCGCGCAGCTCGATGGCGCACGGCCCGACCTCCTGCTTCGGCCTCCTCTGACGGGCGTCGTAGCCCCTACGGATCCGGTCATGCTCGGCGGTTATGAGCGTCTTCAGAATGGATACGTTCCGATGAGTTACGCCTCGCAAACGGGCGATCAGAGCTTCGCGTGGTATCGCGGACCACTGGCGCCGGTGGTCACGGCGGAGTTCATGCAGACAGCTGCACTCAGCGCCGCCGAAAATCCGTCAGTCCCCTCGAACACCTCTGAAGCAATGATTTTCGACAGCTCAACCGGCGTCTTCGACCTCTCGTACGCGGTAGCTTTTCAGTTGGGCCGCTCGCTCGCACTCAACAGTCTCCCCTTCTCGACCAGCGTCCTGCAGTGGCGGCGCGAGGCGCATGCTCTGGTGGACCTCTTGCTGAACAACATGCGATCGAATTACGCCGCTTTCGCCGCCGACCAACTGCTCGAAGCCAGCGGCAACCTGACGACCATGGGCGTCACGGATCTCGCTGCGCTGCTCGACTCAAACATGGCGTCGAATTCGTTTAAGGACTACCTGGCAACCGACTTCTACGAAGCTGTCGCGAAGAAGATCGGAAAGATCGGCGGCTACGTTCCCGACGACGCGGGACAGGTGCTCACCGGACCGCCCACTCCCCAGCCGGTCGTCCCTGGTGACCTTTTGAAGTTGATGCAGTTGCCGACAGTAGTATCACTACTTCAACACGTCAGCGGTCTTTCGAACTTCGGTACGACCGGCGCGTCATTGGCGGCCGGCGACACGTCAATCACGCTTGCAGCTCCGGGCGCTACCGAGGCGATGGATGCGGGCGCAGAACTCGTCCTCGTGAGCGCCGACGGGCAGACGGTCTCGATCGTCACGACCGCGGGCGCCGTCGCCGTAGGTGACGAGCAAGTATCCATCGCGGCCCATGGCTCTCTCGTCATGCAGCCGGCGGGTAGCTCTTTGCAGCTCCGCGAAACGAGCGCTGAGCCGGAAATGATCATCAACTGGCTCGCGCGCACCGCGCTCCTTTACGGCGTGCCCTTCCAAAATCTCGTCGTCGACGAGCGAATGCTGCCGCTGGAGGCGATCCGCTTTTTCTATGTCGACCATAACTGGATTGATTCGCTGCTCGACGGAGCGCTCAGTGTCGGCACCCAGTCGAGTCGCGACGCTCTCTTCCATCAACTGATGCGTGATTCTCTCCACCGCTCAGTCGATGCCACCCTGGGGCAGGTGCGCGATGCCATGCGCAACTCGCCCGGCGCGACGACGCCTGCAGCAGTTGGGGTGATGGCGGGCTTCGTTCTGCGATCGGCTGTCGTCTCCGGCTGGCCGGGACTCGAAGTACGCGCCTTCTCAACTACTGATGAGTCAACGCCGATGAAGCCTCTGCGTCTCGACCGCGTCGGCCCCGATGTGTTGATTGGCATCTATCCGGATGTGCCGCAGCGCGTTGAATTCAACGAACCGTCTGAGGGTCTCGTCTTCGGCACAGAAGATGAGGGCATTGATCTGCGTTACGTTCCCGGCGCCGGCGATGAAACCGCAGCCAACATCGGCAAGCTCATTGAGCCAAAAGTAACGCTGTCGCGCTTAGCCTTCCCGTGGCGCGCGGCTCCGGGTTCACCCGACACGCTCCAGATCGGCGGGACTGGTGGATTGGTAGATAAGCTTCACGCGCAATTCGCCGTCGCGAATATCACGCCGCCACCGGCGTTCGGACCGGCGGCCTTTGCGGTGCAGATGGTACGCGTTCCGGAGCAGATGCTGTTCCTGCCCACTAAAGGAGAGACACAATGACGGCTACACCACCGCCGGCCGACGCGTCGGGTCTGCTGGTTCCGGTTCATCTGGACGCGTGGGTGGTTGGATCGCAATCCCAGCCCGTGACCGCGATCTACCAGGCCGACTACACGCACCTTCCGCAGTTCAAGGGTCTACTGGATGCGCCGTTTGATCCTGCCTCGGTAGCCAAA
>Ga0193730_1000045_pt1 | contig 45389 bp, 39 predicted proteins | sample U1a1metaG_FD_144919 | JGI IMG/M metagenome (GOLD analysis project Ga0193730, IMG submission 144919) | Soil microbial communities from a riparian zone of the East river system, Colorado, United States - U1a1 | ecosystem: Environmental > Terrestrial > Soil > Riparian zone | place: USA: East River...
AAAGAACACAAATCGATACGTCAGTTTGTTCGGCTTTTTCGCGGCCAGTACTCGCGCTATCTCCATCAACGCGCCGGTTGATGAGCCCGCGTCATTCGCGCCGACGAATTTTATGTCCTTGAAGAACTTGGTATCGAAATGGCTGCCAATGATGATGATGTCTGAGGAGGAGCCCGGCAGTTCCGCTACGATGTTTGCCATCCTGCGATCGCCGACCGGTGTCGTCGCATGAAACTCGTCAGTCGTGACGTTCAATCCGAATGATCGCAACTGATCGATGATATAGGCGCGTGTCCTGTCGAGTTCAGGCGTTCCCGGCGGTCGCGGACCAATCTCAACTTGTTTCCGCACGTACTCGAAAGCGCGATCCGCATCGAAATCGCTCTTGGCCGGCGCACTTGTTACCGGCGTTGACGAATTGAGCTCCGCGGGCTTGTTCGAATTGCCTGGACAGCCCAGCAACAGAACCAGCGACGCGAATGCGATTGAATGCGAAACAGTTTTCAATAGTTTGTTGAGCGATATTTTGTTGACTGTCATCTTTGGTTGTTTGGCTATTGATCAGGGCCGCGTGCTCTTCGCTGCGTGCGCCGCAAGTTCTTTGCGAGCCGTAGGCTTCTCGGACTTCTGCTGACAATCAGTACAGACACCAATCATCCGCAGCAGATGTTCAGTAAGAGTGAATTTGTACTTCGCCGCCATTGCATCCTGAATCGCTTCCAGCTCAGGCGAATAGAATTCAATGATCTTTCCGCACTCGGAGCAAATCATGTGATCGTGATGCTCATGCTTATAGTTGTGCTCGTAGTGCGCGCGGCCGTCACCGAAACGCACCTCGCGCGCGAGACCGGCATCCGTTAAGAGTCGCAGCGTGCGATAAACGGTTGTCTGGCCCACCGTCGGATCCTTCTGCCTCACGAGCTGATAGAGATCTTCGCCCGACACGTGACCTTCGGTGCGCAGAAACACATCCAGAATCAGGTCGCGCTGCGCAGTGCGCTTAAGTCCCTGCTTCTGAATGTGCTTAAGAAAAACTTCCTGCTCTTCGGTCATTTGCGATGGGTCAGACGATTCCGCTCGATAAGACGGCTGCATTCTAACACTTGGGAAGATGTGTCAGAAGCCCGACCGTCAGCGAGGGCAACGTTCGCCTGTACGGATCGCGATGATGCGAGTGAAACCGGATGGTTCCTACTTACTATTTCTCCAGCGTTGCCCTCCGTGACGATCGGGCTTCTGACACCGCCGCGCGTGGCTCGACTTGGCCCAGCACGCCCTCAGACATGTGACATCGCGGAGGTAGAGTGAATACAAAAGGGCGTGATATCTTGTCTCCTATCGCGCCGGGGTGGCGGAATGGCAGACGCTACGGACTTAAAATCGCCGAAAAGCCAAAAAACGAGATCTCACGACATCAAATGAACCAATATTTACCGACCTCGCAGCCGTCAAAGTTTTGCCTGGTCAGGTTACGTATCACTACAGTATTACATCATCTTTACATCATCCGTTTTGGGTGACTCCACGGAGTTTTAGTCCGTTTCTTCAGGATGGCTTGTTTGAAAAGGGACGATCTCCGTCCGCGCCAATGAGATCCTGCGCGCGCTGAGGTCGATGGAGTATCTTGACAATGAACGGTTACGACCGTAACATTGACGACAGATCATCCCAGTTAGGTTGGGTGAAAGCCCAAACTGCTGGCCCCAGCCTCCTAGTGGGGCTGGGTTTAATTTTGTCCAGCATCTAAGTCCCGTTTTCATGAGCCGAATAATTTTCCTGATTGACGGGTTCAACCTCTACCACGCCCTCGACTATCGCAGGGAATATCGCAAATACAAATGGGTCAATCTCGCCAAACTCTCCCAGTGCTTCATAACGGACAAAAAGGACTCACTTGAAGCCGTCTATTATTTCACGACGTTAGCCACTTGGGACCCCGGAAAGGTCGCGCGTCATAGGCTCTTCATAAAGGCCCAGGAAGCAGAAGGCGTCAACGTCGTGTATGGCGAATTCAAACGCAAGGATCGATACTGCCCCTTATGCCGGAACCATTTTCGAACGGTCGAAGAAAAACAGACTGATGTGAATATTGCGATATATCTATTCCGGCTTGCCGTCTCCGACTCGTACGACAAAGCAATAATCATTTCTGGAGACACCGATCTAACGCCAGCAGTCAAAGCAGTTCAGGCCACGTTCCCCACAAAGCAGATTGGAGTTGTCCTTCCAATTGGCCGCGCCTCTGAAGACTTTAAGCAAACCGCCGATTTTCATTACAAGATGAAAGAGAAACATCTGGCGACGAGCCGGTTTGATGACACGGTTGTTCTGACCGACGGAAGTCGATTAACGTGTCCGCCCAACTGGAAGTGAAGCAGAGCCTCTACCCGCGCGGGACCGGCTGCACAATTCCCGAAATGTCCGATCCTCGGTTGTCAGAAGAAGGATGATTGTTGTTTGTGCTGTTTATTGCCGGAGACGTGAGTTGCAATCATCTCGATTACATCCGGCAAATATCGAAGCTGCGCTGGATCAGTTCCATCCCGCAGCGCCTTGGGAATAACCTGATCAAATCGCTCTACTGAAGTTGGTAAAAAACGAAGTAGAGCTTCCAACATATGCTTTCTTAATAATCCTCGTTCGTAAGGAACATGTGGCTGCTGAGGCTTGATCACTAGATCGCGCAATCGTACCAGCGCGATGCGTAAGTCCTCGTTAGATGAAGCGATGGTAGCTAGGGGCTGTGGAGTCAGACTTTTGTTTTGTTCGACCGCATCACCTTCTGAGGCGCCGTCTCTACGGGGTCTCGACGAACCAGCCCCATCAGACGAAGATTGAATGACATCGTTGCCAAGTTTGCCTAGATACTTCGCAGCGATGGCTCTGATTTCCTCTACGAGGTCACTCTCCGTGTTTGCAGTTTCAGTCACGGCCGGTGCTATTCCAAGCTCAGTCAGTCTGCTCCAAAGCGATTGAAGCGCCTTATCGGGATCTCGGAAGAATTCGCCTCCGCGTATTCGGGCAAACTTCCAACCGAGCCGTTCCAACGTCATCTGCCTAGCTACGTCATCGGACAAATTGTCGAGAGTGTGCCAACGCTCGCCGTCGCACTCAACCGCAAGACTTCTCTGGTCGCCGTCAATGACAAGATCAATTCTATAATGGCCGACCTCCACCTCAGCACGTATCCGGTATCCACGATCAATGATCCGGTTAGCCACGAGACGCTGAAAGTAATATCGCTCATGATCGCTAAGTAGATCGTCGACCTCTCTCCAATTTTGTTCACGCTGATCTGTGAGCCCGTAGTGACTCAACAATCTTGCTCGCATGTCTTCAGGATTGAGTTGCCCAGCATCTATCGAATGCACAATCCACATCTGATTGCGTGCCCGGCTTGCTGCAACATTGAAGCGTTGTTGGTCTGCTCTCTTATTTAGTGTGGCCGGAGCTTGGCCCGAGGGAGATTCTACTGTTGACAGGAACATCACATCTCTCTCGTCACCTTGGAAATGATATGCATCGCCGACAACGAAATTTCTACGCTCCAACTCTTCAGCCGCAATAAGTTCGCGCACGCGATCCTGTATTTCACGGGATTGTTCTTCGCCCAGAAGCGAGATTACGCCAACCGTGGCGTCTTTGTACGCAGGATGCTCGCAACAAGCAGCCAGAAGTGCCGAGACATAGTCCGCCTCGTAAGGGTTAACTTTTGTTCCGGGTGTTCTCGCGCCATCTATTCGTTCGAGTACAACCGAAGGCTTCAAGTGAGAATCCGTGGCTTCTCGCAATGGGCGGATGTCGTGATAACACAAATCATTGCTGAAACTGATGATCCTCGGAACGCAACGAAAGTGTTCCCTCAGTCGAATGACGCCACCGAACGATGCAGTTGCCAAATCATAGAGGCTCTGCTGGCCGTCATACAGATGCTTGTTGGGAATGTCGTCGAGATACCGGCCGATTAACTCTTGGATCACGTCAATGCGCTGGCCAACGGCAGCCGGACTGATTTGATTGTCATCGCCTACAATTACAGCGCGGTTCGCTCTCAGAAGCGCCAGCAAGCCGAACGTATCGCACTGACTACTTTCATCTACGATAACCACGTCAAACTTTGGGCCGTCTGCTGCGAAGTTGTCGATTACCCGAGACATCGGCATGATCCATACTGGGACAGCATGTCGGGCTTCACTCATTAGTTTTTGAGCCTGTCGCTTTAGAGCAGGCGCAAGCTTCCCCGTACCTTTTCCGATCTTCGCAATTGTCTGTTGCCAACCAGCGAGCGCCTGGCGTTCTTCGCTAGTGACCTTTAGACTTCCCCAGGTTGATTCGGTAACAAGTCTCTCGATAAGGTTAGATTCGGTACGACGCCGAGTCTCAATCTCACGTCGAATCTCGTCTGGTGATCGTTGAGCTAAGTGTCTCCGCAGCCAAGTTTCAAGTTGACTCCACAGCCAAGCTGACTGCACTTCGTCAATCGACGGGTAAGTGGAACTGCCAAAGGAATCGAGGAGTGATCTTGCCCAAGCGGGAGCGACCTTTGACAAACGTCCGTGTAATTGCCAGAACCGTTCAGCATCAGGCCTTATCGAACCGAGTCGTTTGACTTCACTTAGGCCGTTGCTCCACAAATCAGCATCGCCTTGCCGCGCCGCGATGAGCAGAAAATCCCATACTTCGGCTGCGTCGCCCTTTTCGATGCTTTTTTCCAAACCTTTAAGAAGATTAGATCGCCACCGAACAAAAAGAACGATATCGATCTTTAGAGACAAAGCTTGCAGGACTTTTTGAATAACGGTCGCAGTCTTGACTTCGTTGGCAGCTTCTTCGATCACGAGAGCGTTTCCCACAGGACGTGCAGCAGAACTCCGTTCACGCAACTCACAGCCTACGGTACCGAGGCGTTCGCGAAGACGCTCCCATGATTGTTCTCGCCAAGCCAATAATCTACGGAGCGAGTTCAAAATATCGGTCGCGTTGCGCTCAGGCACCTCACTCGAAAGTCGTAAGGATTCATCAAACCGTCCAAGCTCATTACTAACAAGTCGTGTAAGTTCAAGGCGGCATCGTTTGACATGTAACCAATCGAGAATGGCATCAAAATCATCAGCTAACGACGGTAATGCACCGTCTAGTCGACATCCTTCTCTTACTTGATTTTGCCGCTTGTGAAGGAGTTTGAAGGTTCTCCCGAAGGAACCCCCGTCCTGAGCATGACTCTTGAGTCCTTCAACCGCGTCTATCTGTTGTTGAATCGGCCCATCAAGATCGACCTTAATTTCTTTATGAGCAATTCGAGAACGGCGCCTCGAACACTCATCGATGCGATCAGCCAGTTTTTCTGAGAAATCGAACCACCAATTCCGCTTGTTTGGATCTTGCTGAAATTCAACTCGAATCGCTTGGAGCCACGGCACCTGAAACGTTCGCAGATCCTCTAGAGCTACTTCGACATCCTTCAAGATGAGGCTACAAGTCTCTCGAAGCTTCTCTAATTCCAAGTCGCTCGGTGGGCTCCACCTTTGAATAGCCGGAATCGCAGCTTCAAATTCTCGTTGCTTCTCTTGTCGCTTGTGTTGTTCCCCGTAGGCAAGCTCGAAATCTTCACTAGATGGAAGGAACGACAAGTCAGGCAGAACGCGCACGGCTTGCTCAGTGTCCGACCGGCTATGACTTCGCAGAAGTCCAAACAGCTCTGTTAATTCGTTGTCGCCAAGAGGAATCGCCGAATCGGGTTCAAGGGCGTCTGGAATCCATGAGTCTTGGTTCTCGCGTTCAACCAAGTACGCACCTATGCGAGACGGTGTCCACGTTTGGCTTCCTATTGATACTTGATTCCGTTCAGCTTGACCCGCTTCCCAAAGCGCCGTCCACAAGCGAGAAAGTTCTCGGCGCACGCCTTCCAATTCCACGCGGAGCTGCGCAGCCTTTCGGAGTCGAGCCGATTGTTGACCGCCGGTCGCCTCAATTATTTGTTGAACAGACTGCTTTAGTTCCTCCTGCGCATCTACATCACTGCCTACGAGACTAACGCAAAGACCCCGGATCGATTTTGGAATTTTTCTTCTAAGGACTCGTAGCGCGCGTTCCGTCTGACTCGTGATCAATACCGTTTTTCCATGAGCAAGCAAATGGCAGACGAGATTTGCAATCGTGTGGCTCTTTCCTGTTCCGGGCGGACCCTGTACAACCACTCCAACGTGACTAGCTAAGCGGGTCGCAATTTGCTGTTGCTCTTCGTTGGCAGGAAGGGAGAACAAAAGGTCCGCATCAAGACCGAGCCACTTGGCGTCTTCGGCATCGTCGTCAGCAAAACGTTCGTCATGCGCGCCTACAATCGATCGCACAGTGCACGGTGGTTCCTTTCCATCTTCCAGAATTTGAAGCCACCGATTGATATCACGCGCATATCCAAATCGCTTCTTTCTTAAAACCAACAAGTCGTCGCGCGAAACTTGTGGATCACCAGAAACTTGCGCCCTGTTTTGGACTAATGTTCCTTGAGTACCTAACGCGTTCACCAACTCAGTCAAAACCCCATCGACACCCAAGCGCTGCCATGGCGCGACTGGACGTTCTCTAAATTGTTTAGCTAAATCCGGAAAATCGCCCAGCGCTTCTCTCGGCACACCTTGAAAAATTTCTTCTGCCATTTCAGGCAAGCCTGCAGTTGGAATGACTTGCATCCGACCACTAGTTCGGTCGAAATAAAGCTCAACGCGCGTCATCACTAGGGGATGGTAAATTTCTTGACCATTGACTCGCCACGCCAATAGTCCCGTGGCCCATAGAAGCTCAAGATCATCCGGAGTGCGCTTGATCTGGAGATAAATATCGAATAGCCGACCGTAAAGCTTCTGTACTCGATATGGATGCCTCATCTTCTCGGCCCAACGACGCCATTCACCATCTGACCAAGCTTTGAAGGCTCTTACTCTTTCGTTGTTAGACTCGAATGTTTCGGTCGAGTACTCAACTGTTAGCGACTGCTTCACGCGCGGAGGTTTGGCCGGGTCGCGCCCGTCTACATCAAGCCACGCAATAACAGAAGCTGGAGCGACGGGTGGAAGGGTAAGCTTCTGTTTATCAACTGTAAGCAGTGGCGCATCACGAAAGTTTACATCGCTTCGTTCGCTCGCATCGTCGCTGTTAAATTCTTCTAAATGAAGTCGACATCCTGGACCAATCGGCAGGTCGTTCCGTCCAGAGAATAAGTACCAGAGATGCTGGCGCAGATGACAGATCGGTTTCTGTCGCATCTGCTCGAACTCTCGCAGGAATCGAAGTACTTGAACAGTACGTTTAAGTCCTAATGACATGGTTCGCTTTGCGCCGGCGCGCCTGAGTATTTTCGGCAAACGGATCGGTGACTACGCGACTGGTCCTGTGGGGAATAATCGGAGTCCCTTGCAAGCCGGACCAGATCGCAGTTGTTGAATGGTAAAGCGCGATACGACGGGCGTCAACGCCAACGCACCCACACCAAGGGAATCAAGAAACCTAGACGAGAAACATTAGGCCGCGACTTCCATTTTCATTCCAGTCCTAGAAGAGAAATCGTCGTCGGTCCAGATCTCTACTTACCCCCTCTGCGCTTCATCGTCTCACGACAGCCCATCCGCACAACTCTTCGCTGCGCTTCGAGTGCTCCTCTTCGTTCCGCCCTGCGGTGTGCGGAGTGGGCGCTCAGTCGTGTTCCTTCAGTCGCTACGAGGGGGAAACACCCTTTCAAAAGCACAAAACCAAAAGAAGGAGACACGACAATGGAGAGACAGACAAGAACATCAGCAGACATTCCGAAATGGTCAGCCTTACTCGTCGAAGCAGTCAACAAGCCCGGCCTAATCATGGACGCATACAGCGCGTTTTGGAATTACAGCGTAGGAAATCAAATCCTCGCGCTCATTCAATGCCAATTGCGCGGCATTCAGCCAGGGCCAATCAATACATTTCCGAAGTGGCAGACGTTTGGCCGAGTAGTCAAACGCGGGGAAAGGGCTTTGACGCTTTGCATGCCATTAACCCGCAAGCGCCGCGACGATGAATCGAAAGAGAGCGACACACCGAACGAAGGCCAGACCTACACGACTTTTGTTCATCGCGCCAGATGGTTTGCAGTTAGTCAGACCCACGGCAGCGAGATTGGACCAGTGACGATCCCTGAGTGGGACGCCGAGCGAGCGCTAGAGACGCTTTGCATTGAGCGGATCACGTTCGACAAGACGGACGGCAACTGTCAGGGGTTCGCGCGTGGCAGTCAGATCGCGATCAATCCAGTAGCGCAACTCCCGCACAAGACACTCTTTCACGAAATGGCCCACGTGCTTTTGCACACGTCCGAAGGCGATTTCACCGACACCGAACAGACGCCGAGAAATCTGCGCGAAGTCGAAGCGGAGTCAGTCGCTTTGTTGTGCTGCGAAGCATTGGACCTCGAAGGTGCGGACTACTGCCGAGGCTATATCCAAAACTGGCTATATCAGGGAGTCGGATACAACGCCGACGCGATCCCCGAAAAGAGCGCACAGAAAATCTTCCGCGCTGCTGATCAAATCCTGCGAGCGGGACGCCCGACGAAAGAACAGCCAGCCGAATACGCGAACTAACAGCGGAACAGAAAAGGGTCAGGTATGCGCGCGAACGCTGCCTGACCCACCACACCGACTTTCAACCGTCATAGGAGAAAGACTGATGCAGACTGAATCTAACACAAATCAACGACCGAACTTCTCGCGGTTTCCGCTGGGCGAAACTTACATTACGCCCGGCGCAGAAGAAGCCCTCATGCTGGCCGGCCAAACAGGCATTGAATTCTTGCGACTCCACATGTCAGGCGATTTTGGAGAACTGGCTGACGACGACGCGCAAGAGAATGAGCTTTCATTGCAAGAAGGCCTTCGCGTGTTGAGTGCTTACCGCACCGCCAAAGGCCATAAGCTTTGGATCATCACCGAAGCCGACCGCAGCGCCACTACGATTCTTTTGCCTGATGAATACTAGGCCAAGAACAAACCGTCGGCGGCGCGAGTGCCAGGCACTCGCGCCGCTTTTCTCAGCAGACTCCTACTTCGCATCTCGCGTTTCTGATTGATAAATCTTGCACTCCTGTTCTCTGGGAGGTATAAGACGGACCAGAGCGGACTTAGACCACGCGCTGTGGTCTAATAGACAGTTGGGCGGCTAAAAACGTATGTCTACCAGAACTCGCAAATCATCGACATCTGGAGTCATTCCTGAACGGGCGCTAGATTGGGTGCGCGGGGTATTCCGGGTCGTGAACGTTCGGGTTTCGGAAACGCTCAGCTTGATCCCGACGCATCACGAACCAGAACTTGATATGCAACTCATTGCCGCCTTGAACCAGGCACCTTCAGTCGCGGATGTATCCGGGTGGACCGTGTACATTCAAACCCACTTTCTTGGGGGGCGCCGACACTTCAATAACTGGGAAGTCGCTGACATCGGTTTTCTAGTAATATTTCGAAATCGCGGGCGGGTTCTCCGAATCAAGGTGGGCTTGCTCCAAAGCAAGCGCCTCTATCCGAAGGAAGTCAAACAAATCCCCGATCACCGCCAACGCTTTCAAATCGGATTTGCCACTCTATTGCAGAATCCGGAAGCGTTTCGCGCTTTGGCTGCCGGTCGCACTTTCTCCTTTACGAAGGATTGCCAGTATCTTGCACTGGCCAAAGGTAGCACTCAACAACGCGCTCTTGGGGTCTACGAAAGACTTTCAGGGATACCGATTTATTATTTGTTCTACAATCCCGTGAAGCTGCCGTGGTCCGCCACCGTTCCCACAACGAAGTTTCCCCTAATGCCGCCGCTCGAAGTGGGTTGTCGCGTGGTTCACGCCCGCAGTTTGATGAGCTCGCTCGCCAAAAAACGTAGTGGCTATCATCCAACATACGCGGACGTTGCAAAGCTTCGTGCTCCGTATGAGGGCGTGCACACGGGCGGCTGGTCCCTCGAACATTTCGTCGCAGACGAGCTTATGCGCTGCAGCGAAGGTCACATCGCGAGCGGGGGAACTGATGCCGTTCTTGAACAACTCTTCTATAGGCGATCGGGGCCAATTTCAGCAGCGATAGCAGTCACGATCGAAACTCCGCCTGGCGTTGACTTTGTTCTGCCTGAGGTAGGTGTGTGAACGACGCCGCCCGACACATCGTTGGACCCGAGCGGCGGGTGCGTGTTTCGCATCATCAAAATTGCGGCGAAGGGGGTTTGAATTCGCGCCGCCGCGTCAACTTCTATGAAGCCGGGTTTAGTCAAGAGGAGATTTGGGATGATTGGTTCACCCTTCTATTCGAGGTCATACAACTCGATAGCCAGGCCATCGTTAATGTCGTAGCCTCACTCAACTGGTGCGACGAAGCTCATTCTCAAGCCACGAGGTTTGTCCTCAAGTTGACGCCCGAGCTTTTCGTCATCTCAATCGATCTCCGAACCTGCTCTCTGACCACTAAAGTCCATCTGAACGACTAGGCCACCGATAGTTCAGTGCGCCACTCCGTCTGCTTCCGCAGCATGGCCCAGCAACGCACCAATAACTTACGACCCACAGCGACCACTGCGATCTTCTTCCGTGATTTCTTGCCGCCGCTGATCCTTTTGTAAGTTTCTCTGGCCCAGGGGTTGTGACGCAGCGCGCACCAAGCCACTTCCACCAACAGAGACCGCACCAACCGATTGCCGTGTCGGGTGATGCGGCCGGCGCGCTGCGTCTCTCCGGAGTCGAACTGTTTGGGTACCATGCCGATATAAGAACTGACCTGACCGGCCGTGCGAAAGCGATGTGGATCATCGAACATGGTCACCACCGCTTCCGCCAGTCGTGGACCAACACCGCCGATCGTCCGCAGCAACTGCACGCTCTGATTGGCGGCGCCGAGTTCATCCAGCTTGGTCACTACTTCCGCAAGTTGTCTCTGCACCGCTTTGAACTGGGCCAGCTCCACCCCCAACTCGCCGCGCCATACCTCATCCAGCGAGACTTCGCTGAATGGTTTGCTCATCGCTTCCAGATTAGCTATTCCCTCCTGCGTCCACGCGCTGCGATATCGTGGCAGGAGCTGACCTTCGCGCAGTAACAGATCACGGATGTGGTTCTTGATCTTCGTCCGTCGCTGTACCAGATGTTGTCGATAAGTAATCAGCGCCCGCCATTGCCGTATCTCTGACTGCGGCACGTGGACCAACCGCAGTTGATTCAGCGCCGACAGCTGGGCCAACTTCAAAGCGTCCGCCCGATCATTCTTAGTCTTTACCTTACGCCATTGCCAACGCTCATCGTTCGGATTGGCTACCTGAATCTCGATTCCTAAAGCTCGCACCAGATCACTCACCCAACCAGCGATCGAACAAATCTCGATCACTACGCGGTCAGGTTCTCGATCCACGATCAAATCGTGCAAAGCCTTCGGGTTGGTCGGAATCGTCGTAAAGCGATGCCCTCCTGTCTCTGCTTCATAGTCGCACGCCACACTCTTGTATTTGCCAAGGTCCAGTGCCAATATCCTCATCGTCCGGGTCTCCTTTTCTGAGTCTTTGATTGAGCCATTCCCGATTTATCGGGATAAGCTCGTGCTAAAGCAGTTGGATCTTATTCCAACTCACTCTGCTCGGAGACCCGGCTTCATAGTTTCTCAAACGTTATGTGCTTGTTCTTAATGTAATGAAACGTTTGTTCTCACTAACAGTCACATTGTTGTTTTGCGTTTCAGGCAACTTCATCGCCAAATCTTTTCCAACTCAGGTATTTGATCGCTACGGAAACATTCGATGGGAAGAGGAACAGGCCCGCCTCGACAATTTTGCAATCTTCCTTATGCAGAACCCGTCGTTTAACGGGTACATCTTCGTTTGGGCTGGTCGACGTGCTTGCCGCGGCGAAGCCCAAGCGCGAGCGGTGCGCGCCAAAAACTATCTTGTTCGCTTTCGAAAGATCGCGGAGAATCGAATTGTGTGGCAGGACGAAGGTTACAATGATGAACCGGAAACTATTCTCCAGCCCATGGAGCGCGGCAAGCCAATGCTTTCATTCGACTCCCCGGTCGCGCCACGTGATGTTCAGCTCCGTGAAAACTGCAGGCATGGGTTGCCTGTTGGGAAACGGCGCGTCAAATCACGACGCACATAACAAATCGTTGGACGCGAGCGGCGGGAGCGTGTTTCGCATCATAATTGGTCCGGCGATGCTTGAATGAATTCGCGCCGCCGAGTCAACTCTGCCGTTCGGCGGCACTCGTTGACATCTAAGCTCACTCATGGAACTTCGGCATATTAGAGTTGGTTTTGTTATCAGCGTTACGCTATTCACCGCCGCTAATATCTACACCTACGCTCGAATGCGAGCGTTTTCAAGCATTGACGATGGCTTTGCATACTTCGGTTGGCCGTTCAATATTTATGCCTATGGCGGTTACTTCGGGCATCCTGTCTACGTTTGGACTGGTATGCTGGCCAACCTTGTGATCGTAGTAATCGTCGGGTTAGTAATCGCTTTGCTCTTGGCAAGGCTGACGCGTCGGTCAATGGGTGCCGCCGAACAAATCGCTGGACGCGAGCGGCGCTAGCGCGTTTCGCAACTAAACTGGTGCGTCGAAGCTGCTTTGATTTTGCGCCGCCGCGTCAACTCCACCGTTCGATGCTTTCCATGACCCCAGCGACCTATGCCACGCCACTTCAAAATGCTTTTCGTCGGCGCGGTGTTGTTCGCTTTTGCGATCGTCTCTTGCGATTTTGGTCCGCGGTACGAACTCAACAAATTCGATGACAGTGCAATACCTCACGAGGGCCTGCATCACACCGGCGCGCACCTCTTCACAGGCGTTGGCAGGTGGCTTGAATCCAGCAGTCACTCCATTAATTTTTCCGTGGATGACATTCGACGCACTGAAACATTGAAATGTCACCAAGATTGACTGGATGCTGGAACGGCTTGTTAGCTTTGTGACATGTCTCGCATTTACGATCCGCCAGCGCGCCAAGATCCACCGGATGTTGAAACGCTCCAGTCCGCGCATTCTTCTCGGGCGGTCCGGCAGAGTCATAGAGTACCGAATGACAGATGTTGCAGTCGTTGCGTATGACCTTGCCGGTGTTGCTGACGTGGTCGCCATCGTGACAGCGAAAACAACCTGAAGAATAAAGATGGCCGATGTTATTTGGGTGAGTCTGCCAATCGGTCTTCATCTCAGGAAAGAAATACGTTTGAAAGATGCGTTGAATCTCCTTCGTAGCGGCCTTTATCGACTCGCTCTTACTCGAAGAAAGATCGGCGTAGTTAGTCCGATAGAATTGATCGAGGCCGGATGAAATCGAAGTTAGTGCTTCAGGAGTAGAAGTGTACGGCTTACTTAGAACCGCAACAGCTTCCCTTTTTAAATAAGGAAGATTTGTATCCAAACGACCACCGGCGAAGGCCTGATCCAACGCAACGTCGGGAGGCAGATACGCATGCGCCGGGCGACTATGACAATCGATACAATCCATCCGGCGCCGCTCACCCTTAGCTAACAATTCCGGGCTGGGCGGCCAGTTCCGATCTATATATTCAGTCACGTTCCCCTGCGCGTCTTTTACTCTCACCCAGGGAATTACCTGTCGATGATCGTCGGAAGCAATAAAAGTAATTTCATTCGCGAGATTCATGTGCCAATGAATTCCCGCCACGGGACCAGTCGAGGGATCGCCGCCCCCCACATTTATCAGCATCCGCAGGCTGCGAAGTGTGTTCTGTTCGTCGTACGCGTAACGACTAATCGTCTTTAGTTTATTGCCGTAGAACCGCGAGGGCCAGTGACACTGCTCGCAAGTCTCATGTACTGATGGCAGAGTATGCACTGGCGTAGTTATGGGCTTCGGGACTTTATTGAAGGCGATTGCATACAGTTGATAGGCGCCGGTGATCTTTGAACGCGCGTAGCCTTCAGGACCGTTTCCCACGTGGCACTCGACACAAAGAACGTGGGCGTGCGGCGAGACTCCGTACGCGACAAATTCCGGTTTCATTGTTTCGTGACAGGTTTGGCCGCAGAAGGCCACCGATTCGGTATGCTCATAAGCGCGGTAACTGCCGAAGGCGCTCATGAAAACGAAAACCGTGCTGAGAGCAATGAAGCCAAAGAAAACTCGCCGACTATGTGGATTGTTGAAATCGACACGCGGAAATTGAGCAATCTCAGCCGGTGACAATCGTCGCCGCCTCCGTCTCTCCAATAACATCCCCGCGACAATCACCAGCAAACCAAAGGTCAGCGCGCCGGGCAGAAGCACGTAGGCGAAGATTCCGAGATACGCACCCTTCGTATTACCTGACAGGTCAATCAGAATTAGCAGCAGAGCGCTGCACAGGCTGGCGAGCGCAATGGCCGTTCCCAGAAAACTTATGTAATTGTGAAAGAGAGATGGAACTTTTTTGACTTCTTCTGATTCGTCGTTCAAGGCATCTCCTCGCCGCGTGAGCTGAAAATAGAAATACACCCATGCCGCACGTCGCGCGGCATAGGTTAATGCTCTTCGAAATGTATCGCTGCTTTTCCGGTCGCGCGATTTACTGCTTGAGTGACTTCATGTACGCGATCATCGCTTTTGCTTGATCGGGCGTCAGTCCTTTCGCCTCATAGCCGGGCATATTGGGCGGCTTCTCCGCTTTCTTGCCCTTCATCATTGTTTCGACCAATTCCTCTTCCTTCTTATCGCCATCGAACTTCTTTTCTGCCTTCTGTCCGTGACAGACGACACACTTTCCGTCCTTGTAGTAAGAAGCCGCATCGGTAAACTTGACGTCCGTCTGCGCTGAACTAGAGACCAGAAAGACCATCGCCACCAGCACGAGAGTGCAGGTGATGACTCCAGCAGGTTTCAAATTAGTGATTCGCATTATTTCTGTTAGCCTCCCCAAAGATTGCTCGCCGGGAAATTCGTTTCCCTTCGTGGGCTTCGGCAATGACCATGCCGAACCGTAATCAGATCGAAATCGCTCTCTTTCCTCGCGATTCTGTTATCAGACTGCGCCTCCTGTAATTCCAAAGGGCGCTTTTGCTCAAAACTGCGGAACTTTGCCCACATCCAATTTCAAAAGTGCCAGGTGGTCCCCTGGTGACATCGCTTGCATGCGGAAAAATCATCACCCCCAAAAGCGCGCTTGCCGTTATGACAGGACATGCAGCTCAGCGCGTTCGTCGAAGCGTGATGATTAAGCGGTTGGGGCGCCGAAACCTGATTTCGGGACACTCCGGCTCGTACTCGGTGACATTCATTGCAAGCGAGGCCCTCGGCTTTGCCGTGTTTTGAATGACTAAAGCCGACTTGGAACGCGGCAGCTGCTTCTCGCGTCCGACTTGGATGACCTAACGCGTGACAAGTTCCGCACGACGAAATATCGCGATCGCCGGACTTCGCTCCCGGACCATGACACTGGAAACAAGTGACGTGCGCGTTGAAACCACTGGGGATCGTCATGGCGACGCCTTGCCGCTGCGGCTTATGACAACTCACACACGCCACACTACGCATGCCTACATGACGCGCATGATCGAACTTCATGGCGAAGCTGGTTAACCGAGGAAATGGCTTTAATCCCCCTGACTGCGCATTCGTATGACAAACCGTGCAGATCGGACTACCGGTATCGGCGAACTGCTTCGCGTGACATCCAGCGCAGGGCAGATGGTTCGTCTTGCCCGGCCAACCAGGTGTTGCCGAATTGGTCTCTCGACGATGACACAGCAAGCATGGCAGTCGCGCGTGGTAAGAACTGTCGTGCTTGAATTTTGAGAAGTCGCCATTGTCTGGGACTTGCATCTGCGGCTCCTCGATCACGGCACTCTTCGTGCCGTTGAAGATACCGATTCCCAGCACCGCCATGCTGCTAAGCACCATCATTATGGTTAGCCAACGCATTCAAGATTTCTTCAGAGCTTCTATCGCTTTCACGTGTGTAACCGGCACAGCAGATTTGCCATAGCTGATATGACACTTCGTGCAGACAAACGCCGGGTTTGTTTTCTTCTGGTCGATTTCGTAGTTCAAAATGCCGCCGTCATCGGCGGTCTTGGTGACGTGACATCCTTCCGCGCCGCCGCAAGTGCGCAGAGGAACGACGAGGGTCTTAACGTCAAGAGTGTTTAGCGTCGGCACGTTATGACAATTCGTGCAGTTAATGTTTGGGTGGTCTCCACCTTCATGCCGAAAAGCGCCCGATGACATCCGCCGGCTCCATGCCGTCAAAATTGTCTTGTCGCTGACGCTCATCGTTTCAGCGACATGTGGATCGAAATCCGTGTTTGTGCGATTGGAAGGCGAGAGCTTGTGGCATGAGTTGCACTCGGACGGAGCCGGCGCGATTCCCAGATCAGCGTTGTGGCACGTGAAGCAGACCGCATGGCTATTCGGTGTCGTCTTGAACGTGCCTTTCTTGAGCCAGAAGTTGTCGCCGAGATTCTTCGGCGGTTTGGTCGCGTACTCTTCGTCAGACTTTCCCTGCGGCTGATAGGTTTGATGACAGACGGGACAGGCTTTTGGTTCAGAGTTCTCTTCTTTCTTCTGTTGCCAGCCGACGGTGATGAAGCCCGTTCGTTCTACGCCAGGCAGAATTGGAGCATTAAGGCTAACAACATCTTCGTGCTTGTCGTGAGGGAAGCTGATCTGGAATTCAGGGGTCAACGCCGGTCGCTGCGAACTAGTCACCGTGACATCTCCCAGGCTCGGAAACAGAAAACGCGCCGTATCGCGCGGCGTTACGTTTACATGACAATTCGAGCAAATGACCGGCGCAGGCCGTTCACGCGCAAAGAATTGTTGACGATGGCAGTTCAGACACGACGAGTGTTCAGGAAAATCAGCCACGTCCTGAAAGGCAGCGCCCTCTTTGCGCACTTCCTTCCAATTCTTCGTGGGAAACTTGTGGCAGGAATCGCATGCAAGTTTTTGTTGGGTGACATGGGTCTGGTGAGAAAAATGCGAATAGTCGATTCGCGGTTTTGGCTCGACGCGAGCCTTACTCGGACGACGACGTGGCGCGGAGCTCTGAGGAGCGCCGCCTGGAGTGGCTGCGCTTGAGAATAAATGCGGCGAAAGCAATCCAACAACCCCCATCACGAGAAATGCCCCAAGTCTGACCGTTCGCCCATACTTTGCAGACTCTTCAATTAGCATTGATGCCGCTTGAAACTCCGAACGTTGAAACAGCGCAAACTCCGGCCCGCCGTGCAACGGAACCGGAGGACTGTTGATTTTTAGGAACCGACGTTTAAGCTAGAGTTTCAGCTATTCCTTCCGACCAAAATACAAACGCAATGACGTGTACGGCAGATGCGCGTGGTAATTCTGTGCCCTCGGACTGCCTGGGAAAGTCAGTAGAAACTGGTTCTCGTTGTAAGCGAAGTATTGATAGCCGAGGTTCCAATCAAGGCGGCGATTTAGTCTGATCGCCAGACGCGCTTCGGGCGAAGTGAAATTCATAGGATATGAAGTGATGAGATTGCCACCAAGCACCGCCGGCACCGCCGCAGTTCCTCCTGGCGGTACAATGCCGCCAGTAATAGTCGTTCCGCCATTTGGATCTGATATACGACTGCCCTGTCCGTTGTCCTGGTTGATTCGGTACGAGGCATAGAGCGTCATTCGGCGATTCAGTCGCGTGGTCAAATCGAGAAAAAAGAAATTATTTCTTTGGAAGTACAGGGCGTGACCGAAATGATGAAAGAGGCTCGCGGCGGGCGGCGCCTGATAGTAGTAATCGATCGTCGCATCGCTATCCACCCACGTGTAGTTGTATCCCATACTCGCTGTCCATCTGGAGTTCGGCGTCCAGTCAATTGACGAGGTGAAATGCCGTGACTTCAGATTCACACCGAAATCGCTGAGCGACACACCCGCGATTTCCGACGGATTGGCATTGTTCTTCGTAATCAGAGCGAGGTTGAAGACCAGTTTGCGATTCGGCGCGTAGCGACTCTTGGCGCGAATGTTTGTGTAATTGTAATTACCGATACGCGTGAATACGTTGTCCGCGGTTCCACGTTCAGCATCGAAGTAAATTGTCCAGTTCTTGACGGGACGGGCTTTGAATCCGCCAAAGAATGCATTGGTGTGATTGGTCTCGATCTCGTCTTTGACACAGTGAGCAGTGACTCCGGTAATCAGGCAGCCGCTCGCGGGTGTCAGAGCCGGAGGACTGCTGCTCGTCAGATCGAGGCCGGTGCGGATCTGTTCATCGCGCCGGCTGCCATATCGATAACCGAAATGAATCGAATAGTGGGAAGTGAACTGATAGTCGCCTTCGATCGTATTCTCGTACTTCCGATAGTGCGTGGTCGTGAACTCCTGCGCGTTGGTAACAGTGAAAGTGTCTGTCCTGGTCCCGCCGGTAATATTGCGCGTAATTGAGAAAAAGTCACTTAGTGTCGCGATCCCGTCAATCGTAAAGTCTTCGACGCGAAATGTGTTCGACACGCGGAATTTGTCAGTAGCCAAAAAGGTTAAGCCGACGTCGCCAATGGTGCTGGGACGCTTCACGTTGCCGGTAAAGTTGTAGCTACTGGGGTTGGTCGTGTTTGGCTGTGCGGCCGGTGGCGTCGGTGGCCAGCCAGTGACACGGAAATTGAAGTTCGTGCCGCTGAAAAGCTCGTTGTAGAGAGAATTCGAAGTCGAACGGCTGTAAATGAGGCTACCCGTAATGTCCAGCTTCTTAGCGATCAACGAGTGGATGCTCGCGCGCGTGAAGTTGACGCTGCCGCGCGTTGGTTCCTGACGATTGAAGCTGGTCAATTGCGCGACAGAGGTCAAGGCGTTTGTGTTCAATCCCACGCCTTGACTGATCGTGCTTTCATCCTGGAATCGGCGGAAGCCTTGCAGGAAGGTCCAATCGATCGGCCCGAGTTTGCCGTCGGCCCCGACCCGAAAATCGTTAGCGCGCGAGTTTAGGTTGGACAGCAACCAGAATTCGTTGCCGCCATTGTGATAGTCCGTGTAGGCAGGGCCGCGATAGCGCTCTGGCGAATACCCAACGTTGAATCGGATCTTTTCGTTTTTTGGCAGGAGCGTCAGATCAAAGTCGCCCATCTGCGTGTAGGTGTTGAAGCCGTGAAGCCCGGTCACTGGATTAGCCGGTGTCGGGTTCGGCGTAAACAGCCACGTCGGATTCGCAAGGTTGTCCAGGAACCTATAGTACTTGAAGCGACGGTAGGTGCCTTCAAATCTGTAGAGGGTTGGCTTTTCAACACTGAATCGCAAGTTGCCATACGGATCAGCACCCCATCCGCTTGAGGTTATCAAAAGCGTGTCGAAGAGTTCGCCTTTGCCGCCGTTCTTTGATTTTGCGAGAAAGCTCGTGTCGAACAATCGCGGCCCAGTCTTGTAGTTCAGATCGCTCTTGAACTTGTTAACGTCGCCGTCCACTCTTTGACCGCGATAACCGAACTCAATTGTGGACATAATAGTGAAATTGCCGGCGTTTTCTCCGACCGTCGCCGACGTTGGCGTGTCTTCGGTTTTGTTTCCCAATTTCTTCGCCTCAGTTGTTTTTTTTGGATCAGGAGATGGAGTCGGCGAGGGCGACGCTTGGCCGTGGACTGCGATTGTCATCAGCGCCAGACCAAAAATCAGTCCAGGAACCAAACATAGCAGATGGGAAATGTTCCGTTTCATGAAATCCGTCCTCTGCTCGACAACACGCATCGTTAGCGGAAGAACACCGGACTCGTGCGCGAGCCGTGAATCTTCACATGACAAGCGGTGCAATTCGAGTATTGCGCGTTTTGATTGTGCTGCGGTCCGGCGGGCTCGCCCGCTCCCACGTCATGCGCCGAGCTGTGACAGGTCAGGCAAAGCTGATTTACCGAGCTGTACTTCAGCAAACGCGGATTCGCTGATCCGTGCGGTGAGTGACACGCAGAACATCCTTCCGTTTTCACCGGAGCGTGTTCGAAAGTGAATGGTCCCTGCTTGTCAACGTGACACTTGATGCAGCCGGCGTCGGCGCCTGTGGCCAATCTGGCCTGCTTCAACTCAAAGCCGCCGTGCGGGTTGTGACAATCACTGCAACGCATCGCGCCTTCCAGAACTTTGTGATGGAAAGGCATGCTGAACTGCGGCTTAACTTCGCTGTGACAACTCATACACAGTTGCGGATCGTTCGCCTTCAACATCCGAATCGTCGCGAAGCCGGGCTTCTCGGCGTTCGGAGTCGTCACCTGGAAATTCGAGCTGGCGACATTCCGTCCTTCTTTGTTTGAGTGCGGCGAGTGACAATCAGTGCAACCAATATCATTCCGCCAGTGCTCGCCACGTCGGAAATTGTTCCGCTCTTCCTTGCCCGCATGACAAGAAAGACAAGTCTCGGAAATTTCTTTCGACGATTTGTTCTTGAAGGAAATAATCTTTTTCGGATCGCCCTCTTCCGAGTGGGCCTTGCCCGGGCCGTGACAAGCTTCACAGCCAGTCGCTTTGTTTTTCCAACTTTTGATATTGACTAGACTGGCGTGAGAGGTGTGCGAGAAGGCTTTGAACTGGTCTTCGTGGCAGGTCTGGCAGACTTCACTTCCTACGTAGTCTGCTGCGTTGTAGCTTACTGTTTTGGTTTGCGTGGGCTTGACTGACTGCGAAGAACTATTGGACGCGAGCCACATGACCCCAACCGCCAGCGAACCGCACAGGAACAAAAACTTGATGACTCTATTTGGATTCAACCCTGAGCCTCGACGGTTATGCGGCTGAAGGTCAACCGCGATTAGAACGAAACGGCGAGAAGAGCGTATTGCTCGCTCCATTCACTGGAAACCTATGTTTCTGCTGGTGCCAAAGGCATCTTCGTGGTTATCGACGTGTATGGCTGTGACGGCGATCACATGAACATGCACAATTGGCTAAACTCAGGGCGATTCTCGGAAAGTCAGGTGTAACAAAGGCCAGAAGAATCGTCTGTGCGCTAACACACATATATGGCCTGGTGCATTATTTCCTATGGGTTGATACTCGCGGGCGATTATCCACAGCCTGGTCTCCGTTTGAGCGAGTCACGTTGATATGCTCGCGAAAAATCGCGATAGCCTGCATCGTGTTGCGGCTAAATGGTTGCTTTTAGTTTTAACTTCGGCAGTGTGACGGAAGGTGTATTGGCGTCCCGCACGGGAGTCGAACCCGTGTCGCCGCGAAAGAGAAGCGACTTATTGTGATTCAACGGGACTTCGCGGCATGGATTGCACTGCACCGCATTTGAAGGACTCAGCGGAACGCTTATTGGACTCTTAATGGGACGGGCAACACTGGATGGGGATCGGTTCCCAAGAGAACTCGGAACGATGAATGACCGGTCTAAGATCAGTCCAACGTTCCGAGTTGTGATGCTCAGCTAGCGGTGCGGTCCCCGCGCGCCTTACGGTGTTCCGAAACGCCCACGGTACTCGCTCGACGAGAGAAAGCCCTTGGCCATCTCAGCCTTTCGAAAGTCGCCGGCGAACTGATTGAGTTTTGCCAGCCAGAACTGATAACCGCCATCGCTTGTGTCGGGCAAATCCGTCGGATTGCGACGCAGATAACCGTGATACTCCAACAGGACGAAAGCCGGGTTGAACTCAGCGTTGATCAAAGACTGTGAGTCAGCGATCTTTCGCAACGCCGCAACTCGTCCCGCGGTTCCTCCGCCATCGAAAGCCGTAATCGCATCATTACGTTCGGTCGTGGTTGGCGTTACCTGGGCCGAAGCGTATAGCGCGTCAACGTACTGCGCTGCGGTTTGCGACGTCGGAAAGCGCGCTATGAATGCGGCGCTGGTGACGATCTGCGTGGCATAGTTTTGTTTGTTCTGCTCAAGCTTAGCTTCGTACCCTGCCTGGCCGACGATCACGCCATCGCCCAACTGCCGCGTGTCGCGCACGAGTTTTTCATAAGTCATTGCACGGCGTTAAGAGTCGGGAAGTTGGTCGAAGAGGTTTGTCCCGTGACGTAGGCGTTGCCGGCAGAATCAACGGCGATGCCATAAGCCTCGTTGATAACACCGCTGCCGTTAAGGTAAGTCGAATAAGCCAGCACCGGATCGATGACCAGCGGCTTGCTCGCGTCATGCGCTGCCAGCGAAAAGCCGACTTCGCCGTTGTCTTTGATCAGATATGAGCCTGGAATTTCCTGCCGCGCTCCTCCGCATCCTGATAGACGACCGGCTTGGGCTGTCGTACTTCGCCCCCGGCTGTCTTAATGACCAGATCGCCGTTCGCCTCCACCTGCAAATCATCCGCGCCCACGAACTTGAGTGACACGCGATTGGTGTCAGCGCCCGGTTGCACTACAAAGTCATATTCCAATTGCCGTCCGTCGCCGTAATAGATCATATCGACACCGGGATAGACTTCGCTGTACTGCACCCGCGCGTAAGTCGGGATGTTTGCATGCCACTGCGCCGGATCGTTGCCGATGAAGTAATTGACGATGCCTTCCTGCTTGTCGACTCCGACAACCGCCGGTTGCGGATTGGCGCCCGCAAGCTGCATTCGCAAGACGGCCATCTGGGGTTGCGGTTCGGCAGCGATTTGTGCCCGGGGATCGCGCAACTTGTTGGCAGTAGTCGTACTCGAATCCTGACTTGGCATCGGTCGAACGAAGACAGCCTCGGTCGGAGTCAGAAAAATCGTCGCGCCGCCCGCACGCGTCAGAAAGTTCACCTGGGAATCAACCTGGCCCTGGTTCTGTTCAAAGTAGAGAGGAGTCTTGCCGTAAGCCTCGCGCGCCTGCGCTTCGGCCATCTTTGGCGCGGGCGGCAAAACATTCGCCGTCGACGCGGCGCCGGCGCGGGTTGTATGAACCGCGCGATTCGCCAAACCTGTCGGCACAATCAACGCACTGAGCAAACTCAATCCCAGGGCAAGACTGAGCAGGTTTCTATGGCCTGGATGCCGGCTGTAAGACGACGTGAGTTTTGTTTTATTTTTCATGGGGCTCGACTCTCTTATGTAACTGACCTGTTGATTACTGATGTCTGCTTTTTACGATTAGGAAAGATAGAGGTAACGGCGAGTCCGAGTCACCCGGTATTCGCCTAGCCGTGGATGACTCCCAGCGTCGTGTTTCTAAAGTTCTTGCAACATGTAAAGCCGGCCAATCTTCGTCCCGGAGGGACGACATATATATATATATAGAGACAACGCCCAACGAACATCACCGCTCCGGAGGAGCGGAATGTGTGCCCCTTGAAAATCCATTTCGCTCCTCTGGAGCGAAAGACGTTCTCTGGGGCAGTCTGAGCTATAAACATTTGGCCACTCTGTGGCCAGGATTTATTGATCGAACTTTAGAAACACTACACTGGCTTGTCGGTCCCCCACGCGAAAAGCTGAAGCTTTTCCTACAGGCTACCTGATGAGTCGATGGCGAAGTACTTTTGAAACAGCTTCGGATTTGGAGTGGACTTTGAGCTTCTCGTAAATTTTCTGAAGGTGAAATGAGACTGTCTTCGGGCTGACGCCAAGGCTGATGCCTGCCGTCTTGTAGCTGTGGCCCTCGGCGACCAGCGTCAGCAGACGCAAATCATGCGGAGTTAAGTCATAATCCACGCGTTCCGGCGGCCGAATCTCGCGAAAGAGCGAGAGGGTGCGACGAGCAACTTCAGGTGACATGGGCGCGCCCCCAAGAATGGCTTCGTTGACTCTTTCCAGCAACTCGGCGGGTGGCGTTTTCTTCAATAAGTAACCGGAAGCGCCGGCGCAAAGTGCATCGAAGATGCGTTCGTCATCGTCGAAAATGGTATTCATCAAGAGCAACATCGGCGGAAACTTCTCTTTGAGAATCTTGATCCCCTCGATGCCTGACATCCCCGGCAAGCCGATATCGACGAGGGCGAGGTCCGGAGGATCGAAAGGAATTTTTTCCAGCGCTTCTTCCATAGTGCGGAAGGATCCAGTGCATCGATAACCGTTCGTATTGGTAAAGAGGAATTCGAGAAACTGGCGGAGCTTATGATGGTCTTCGACGACGGCGATGCTTATTGTTCGATCCGCGGGGGTTTGGATGTTCAGGTTGGCAGATGGCATTTTTCTGTCTAGAGAGAATTTGCGATCTTACATCGAATAGTCACTTCGTTTCGCTGGGCGTTTACCTGGCTTTGGAATGCGATGTCCGACAAACTATCAAAGAAATTTTCTGTGCCCGTCAATCGGCACGCTCAATCGCACCGTTGTTCCTTCGTCGACTTTTGAGTCCAAAGCAAGTTGGCCGTTCAACTCTTCCGCCCGGCGACGCATGTTTCCCAGACCGTTTCCATCAGTGGCGACGGCGGTTTCAAAGCCTTCGCCGTTATCGCTAATCCTAAGCAACAGCCGGCCCGACTCGACGCGGAAATCAATACCGACTTTCGTACACTGCGAATGCCGGACGATGTTGTTTAAGCTTTCCTTGAAGATCATGAAGACTTCGCGGCGGGCTCAGCGTCAAGCTTGATATCTTCTGTCTCATCGGGCGCTCTGAAATCCAGCCTGACAGTCGCGCGGCGAAAGCATGTCCGCGGCCACCCGCCGCATGCGGTAAGTGAGATCGCTCAAGCGATCCTTGCCGGGATTGACTGCCCAGACGATATCGCTCATGGCATCGACGGTTTCACTCGACGTGCCGGCGATCGTCGATAACCAATCAGCCAGTTGCGAATCGCTGGAGACGCGCCGGCGCGCGGCTTCTCCGATCATGGCAATCAAAGAAAGGTTCGATCCAATTTCGTCGTGGAGATCGGTAGCGATGCGCGTGCGTACTCTTTCAATCTCGATCACTTTTTTCAGGCGATAACGATAGAGCGCATAGGCGGTCAATCCCACGCTCAACGCCGTCAGCATAACGAACCACCAGCGTTGCCAGAAAGGAGGCAGGATCGTGAATCTCACGATTGCCGGGATCGAACTTACGGCGCCTTCGGAATTGGTCGCTCTTACCATAAAGGTGTATTTGCCGGGAGCGAGGCTGGCGAAGTTTACGGTGCGTTGTTCGCTCGGCGCGCTCCAATCCCTGGCCGCGCCTTCAAGACGATACTGATAGCGGAGCAATTCACCTGGAGCAAAGCTGAGACCGACAAAATCTATTTGCAGTTGGTTCCGACTCGAAGGAAGGTCCGGCAGTGAAACTTCAGTCTCGCCGATCGCCGAGACGTGCTGCGATGTGCCGGCAATGCTTAGTCGCTTAATCAGAATCGGTGGAGCTTCGGAGGGTTGTGCCGGCTCTGGCTGCAATCGCGACAGACCGTTACGGGTTCCAATCCAAATCGATCCGTCGTGATCACAGGCAGCGGTCACAACCTCGCCCCGGGCGAGACCATCGGCAGTAGTGTAGTGCTTGATTCGTCCGGTCGCTATCTCAAGACGATCCAGGCCCTGACCAGTGCCGACGTAAATTTTTCCAAGGAGGTCTTCCGTGATCGCCGTGATGTAGTTACTCGAAAGCCCTTGCGCGGTCGTGTAGATGATGAAGTTGGGCTGCTCGGCCGTGGGATCATCGATACGAACAAGGCCGCCTTTCATCGCGATCCAGAGACGACCGGCGCGGTCCAAATAGAGGTCGTCCACTCGGCCAGGAGGCAAGCCATCTGCTGACGTGAACAGCGTGAACCGTCCATTTCGATAGCGCGCTAACTCTCCCTGATTGAACCCCACCCACAGATTTCCCGCGCGGTCGTCGCTAAAGGCGGTAGGCAGTTTCTCCTTAAGCGAAGGCAAACCATCCGTTCCAGCCATGTCATGCAAAGTGCGCGAGGCGCGCTCCCATCGAGCCAGACCGTTGCCGCCGAATCCAACCGTCGAGACCCAAAGATCGCCGTGCAAGTCTTCGTAGATGCAGAACACTTCCTGAGTGGCCAGGCCCTCCCTGGTTGTGTAATGCATTAAGGGACGCGCAGTCTTAAGTGCGCTAAAGCTACTGGTGTGTGGAAACAGGTAGAGTCCATCGCCGGTGCCGATCCACCACTCGCCCAACAGCGATTGCAAGACAAGTTTGTTGCTCCACCCGTAAAGTGTGTTTCTTATCGCATCAGGAAAGAGCCACGTGAATCGTTGTCCATCAAAGAACCCAACACTGCGCCACTGCATGATTGAAGGATTGAGCAACTCCAGTTTGCCACCTTCGAACACGCTGGCTCGCTCGTCGCCAAGCACAAATCGCCTAAGATAGAGTCCGCCGTTGTCAGACTTGAAAATAGAAGTGATCCCACCGATGCCATCGCGCTCGTCAAAGGTAATGAAACCGCCGTGCGCCAGCTTCATCGCCCCGTTGACTGTGCCCAGCCAGATATTGCGGTCGCGGTCTTCAGCGATGTTCGCAATTTCGTGATAACTGAATCCGTTTCGCTTTGTATAAACATGCAAGGGGCTGCTTTCCTTCTCGTCGTCCAGCGAAAACTCAACGAGCCCCGCATTAGTGCCGACCCAAAGCTTATCTTCGGAGGACTCGAATAGATCGAAGACCCAATTCGTGCCGAGACCGTTTTGCGCGCTATAGACGTGCCTGACAACCAGCGCTTCATGGCCGGCGGCAGTGGCAAGTCTTACAAGGCCGCCAAGTCTGGTCGCGACCCAGATGTCTCCTTTGTGGTCTTCCAATAGATCGTGAATGGTGACATCCGGCAACCCGTCTTTCTTGCCATACCGAACGAATGTTCCATCCGGCCAGCGACGATATAGACCGTTTGCGGCGCCGACCCACAACGCTCCGTAGCGATCTTCCAACAACGCTTTGATAACTCTCTGTTCGGGGTAGCTATCCGCCAGTCCGACCTGCACTGGTTGCAGCGTAACCTGACCGGTTGTTATCACGACGCGGAAGACCCCATTCCAAGTCCCGTACCAGATCGTGCCATCGCGAGCTTGCAAAAGAGTTGTTACGGCTTTGGCGTAACGATCATCACTGACTGGCGATACCACAATGAACATTGGTCCGAGTGAAGGGTTGGACCGAAGCTTATCGGCGAATGCGACTTGTCTGGCGGGAATGCCGTTGGGGTTGAACTTGCAAAGGCCGCCATTGGTCGCGACCCAATATTCGCCGTCACGCGTCTCGATCAAATCATTTACTACCGGACCAGGAAGACCTTGCTCAATGCCAAAGTTTATGAATTCGTAACCATCGAAACGCGAAAGGCCATCATCCGTGCAAAACCAAAGGAAGCCGTGCGAGTCGCGAAAGATTTTGTTAACGACGTTATGCGGCAAGCCGTCAGCGGTCGTATAAGCCTTCAACGGTAGCTGCTCTGCTGTGGCTGTTCGAGTCGCTACGAGCAGCAAAAGGACCACCAATATAGTTTGAGAAAGATTGCGATTCATTCGTCCTTTAGAGCCAGGCATCGCCGTCCATGTTACCGCTGAGTGACGGCGGCAACCGGCTATGATCTTCAAGTTGCTGGAAATCAAATGGCGGCATTTGAATACAACTACGAATGGAAATCGAGGCGTGATAGGAGTCTTGAAAACACAGTTTTCGAATACTTAAGCGTGCTCGTTCCGTCCATTAAAAACCAATGATGCCGGCCCGCACTTGGAAGTTATCCTTGTCCGAGCCAGGGTTGCGTGTTCCCCATTGTTCAATCGCCTGGTGTAGCTTCGCGAAAGGTAAAGAATATTTGTCACATCGGTGGCAATCGAGGCAAGTTTTGCCGGGACAGTCTCGCCCATGGTTGCCCGGCCGCCATGATTACGTCTCATCTGGACGCGGATTTGGCGTGGCGCTGCGCATCAATCAGCACCATCAGATCCCTGTCCGCGTCTTTCCACTCCGTCAGGAAACTCTCGTATGATCTGAGCGAGTCATCCTTGTCGCCTTTCAGTGCGGCAGCTTCTCCCAAACCGTAACTAGCCAGCGGATATAAGGCCGAAAGCGGCGCCAAGCCGCGATGGTCCCGGATGCTTTGGAATTCTGTGACGGCTTCGGCGCCCTTGTTCAGTTTGAGATATGCCTCACCGCGCAGGTACTGTGGCCAAAAATCGCCGGCAGCTTCATAACTGCGCGCGCCGTTTAGTAGTTCAATAGTCTTCGCTGCATTGCCGTGTTTGAATTCGATCGCGGCGCGAATGATTGGCAGCCACAAACGGTTGACCACGGTGTCGCTGGGATTCTCTCTTGCGAGTTCGTCCACCGACGACTGAAGCGGTGCGCCGCAAAGGGCTTGCGCCAACGCAATGCGCTCGAGTGTAACTTGATTGCGATCGAGCGCGAGTGATTGCGCGTCATACGTCCTCGCCTGTTCACATCGATCAAGCACGGCGGCGCGCAGTCCCTGCTCAGCCGCGAATCGCGCTGCCACTTCCTTGAAATCAACCCGAGCGGCAAGCTCGATTGCCTGTTGGGCAAAATCCTGCGACTGCCGCCATCGTCCTTCGTAAGCCGCGGCAGCAGTTTGCAGGTCAGCCGCGAAAAACTCTTCCGGTTTGTTGTGGGCCCAATCGAGCTGTTGCTGCATCCCGCTCGTATCGCGATCGATGAACGCAAGTTGATAAAGCGTGGCGTGCATGCGGGGATCATCGAGACCGGCTTGAAGCGCACCCTGGAATGTGGTCTTCGCTTCACCAAAACGATTGAGCCTTAAGAGCGCGGTACCGAGAGTCACTTGCCAATGAGAGATGCCGGGATTAAGTCTAACCGATTCGCGCGCAGCGTCGTAAGACTTGTCGAACTGACCCAGGGACTGATAGACGAGTGACAGGTTTCCAGACGCGCGAAAATCGTTTGGGTAGGACTGGTTGTAAAGTCGCAGCGTCTCCTCCGCCTTGTCCAAATCCTTCAGTGCATAGTTGTCATAGACATAAGTGATGTAGAGCTTCTCACGATCTGTGACCTTGTCCTTGAGCGCGAAAGCTTTCGCGGCGTTCTCCGCGGCACGGCGCGGTTCGGTCATGATGATGTAATTGCCGGCGACCAGCGAATAGCCATAAGCGAAATTTGGATCCAATTCGACGGCATGCTTGAACAACGGAATCGATTCGAAGTACTCACCTTTGTTCGAGCGATCGAAGCCGAGTGCGAAAGATTTAAGCGCTTCCAACGAAGGAGTTGTCAGTTGATACAGGGGAATGTCGGATTGATGAATCGCGCTGAGACTCTCGCCGAGTTGCTCGCGAATGCCGCTGGCGGCGGATGAGAGTGATTTCAAGACCTGCTCTTTGCTTTCCGCTTCAACCTGTTGTCGCGCGACTTCGTCGCCACTCCGAGCATTGATGGCTTCGAGGGTGATGACGTAATGACTGCCGAGGGGAGCGATCGAGCCGGCAATCAGCGCTTTCAAATCGTTGCGCTGACAAATCTCGCGGCCGATCTCCACGGTGACTCGTTCATCTTCCTTTCGTTCCATCTGGCGCAGGGTATCGCGCACCTTCGTATTAGGAAAGATATTCAGCAACGATGATTGCTGAAGTTGCAGAGCCAGGCCTTGCCTGAGAGTGTCGTCGAACACCGGGTCGCCCGTCGTGTTACTAAAGTCGGCGATGAGGATCGTATCCTTGCCGGTTAACGCGGACAGCGTCGGCCTTCGCAAATAAAAGCCGTAAGCCAATACGGCGGCAATCACAATCAATAATGCTGCGCTGCCAGCAACGAACTTCGAGCCCAATCGCGGGGTATGAAACTTCGCCGACTTAAATCCCTCGAGAAAACTCTGCGTGCTACTTTCCTGCGCTTCGGGTAAATTGCGTAGTACATCGATCAATTCATCGCGCATTTGCGATATGTGCTGATAACGGTTTGCGGGATCTTTCGACAGAGCTCGGCTGACTATCGCCTCTAATCTTTCCGGCATGGACGTGCCGCGACGCTCGCTAATTCCCTTCGGCTCGTCGTACAACACAGCGTGGCGAACATCCACTGCCGTCTTGCCCTGAAACGGCCAGGTGCCAGCCAACATCTCGTAGAGCAGCACGCCAGCCGAAAAAATGTCCGCGCGATGATCCACTTTCTCACCGCGTGATTGCTCCGGCGCCGCATACGTCGGTGTACCGTAAGGCGAGCCCATGGCCGTTAGTTCAGTTTGCTCGCGGTAATCACTTCCTCGTGTCATCAACTTCGCCAGTCCAAAATCGAGAATCTTCGCCTGTCCGCCATCAGTAACGATGACGTTCTGCGCCTTGATGTCACGATGGATAATGCTTTTTGAGTGTGCGGCGGCGAGCGCGTCACAGACCTGGATGCCGACGCGAAGCGCGTGGCGAACTTCCAGCGGCCGGCCCTCTACTAATTGCCGGACGTTCCGGCCGGCAACAAACTGCATAACGATGAACGTCGCACCGTCAACCTCCATCAGATCATGAACAGTGCAGATGTTTGGATGATCCAGTGAGGACGCAAGCTGGGCCTCGCGCTGAAATCGTTTGCGGCTGGTATCGTCGACGGCGTTTACTTCTGGAGGCAGCAGTTTTAGCGCAACCGTGCGGCCGAGTTTGGTATCGAGCGCTTTATACACCGCGCCCTGGCCGCCGGTTCCTAATTCGGAAACGATTCGATAATGGGCGATCTCTTGACTCTTGGAAAATCTCTTGATTTGGGTGGCGACGATCTCATCGGCGACCTCGCGCACGGCCGGTTCATCCATGAAACCATCAGCATCGTCATGCGAACCAAGCAGCGATTCAACCTCGCGCCGTAACTCATCGTCGCCCTGGCATAACCGATCAAGATAATGAACGCGCTCGTCGGCCGCGCGGTCGAGTGCGCCTGCAAAAATTCTCTTTACCTCCTGCCAGCGATCGGGATTCATGAAGAAATCTATTTGGTTAGTTCGCGATGCAACCAGGCCCGAGCCAGGCTCCACTCGCGCGCCGCCGTCGCGCGCGACACGTTCAGAATCTTAGCTGTGTCTTCCAGACTTAAGCCACTGAAATAACGCAACTCGACGACGCGCGACTGAGCTTCGTCGATCGTGGCGAGACGCGTTAACGCTTCGTCCAACGCGATAAGGTCGATTGGTTTCTGATCGCCTGCGATCTTTTCAGCCGTCGTGATTGAAAGTCGAATGTCGTCTCCGCCGCGCTTTTCGGTCTTTCGCGCGCGCGCGTAATCAACCAGAATGCGCCGCATCGCCTGCGAAGCGATCGCGAAGAAATGCGTGCGACTCTCCCATTTGACGGTCCTTTGATCGATCAGTTTCAGGTAGGCCTCGTGGATCAAGCCCGTCGTTTGCAGTGTGTGGTCGCGCCGTTCACGACGAAGATAGCCCGCCGCCTGACGGCGTAATTCTGCATAAACCAGCGGCATCAACTGATCCAGCATCTCGTCTTTACCGTCGCTCCATTCCTGCAGCATCCGCGTTATTTCTGACGGGCTTGCAGACTTGCTCATATGGTTGGTTGCATTCGCCGGCGTGGTCTGCGGGGAGAATATGCTGACCCACGATAACAAGTCAATTTCACACACGAAAGTTTTTTGAGACTCTGCTCGCACAAATCTCGCGCTAATAAATGAAAGCAAAATTTTGTGGCACGGGCTTCCGAGCGTGGGGTCCAGTGATGGTCGTGCCATGTTCAAATTAGGAGTGACCGACTTGAAGAAACAGATTTTCACTATCGCAATCGTGGTGCTGGCGCTATCAGCCCAGGCTTCAGCGCAAAAAGGGGACTATCACAAATGGGAAGTGTACGGAGGTTACTTGAATGGTCAGAACCGTTTCACCGCCAAGGAAGATGATGTCACTTTCGGGGGCGCCACCCAGAACATCGCTCTTTGCACCCCGACGGCTGATGCTAATTTCGGCGCCAATTTCGAAAAGCTGCTGTGCAATCGCAACACGTTTCATGGCTTCGACGCCGCGGCGACCTACAACATCAGCCGCTACTTCGGAATCAAAACGGACTTCAGTTGGCAGCGTCACAAGGCGACTTACGTTGACGACTTCGGGGCTGGCGGCGTCCAGACCAGCACAAATACCGAGACCAAGTATGAGATTTTCGGCGGCGTGCAGGTCAAAGACAACGCGACCGAGAAGCGCTGGAAGCCGTTCGCCCACGCGCTGGCGGGAGTGGCTCGCGAGAAGCTCTCGGGCATAGACCTCAATCCCGTGCAGGGCACGACCAACTATAGCAACCAGCCCACCAGCTTCGCGCTCAAACTTGGCGCCGGCCTCGACGTTCGGCTGAACCGTCGGCTCGACCTGCGCGCCATCGAAGTTGATTACGTTCCCATCTTCGCGGGCAACCGTCCTTTGACCATTACGCCGCCCACTTTCGGCATCAACATCATCGGCAGAACCGCGAACAATCTCAATTTCGGAGTGGGGCTGGTCATTCACTGAACGTGACGTGGGAGTGAATGCGCGGGCAGGTTAGGGTCTATTAATAAACGTTTGATTTGCTTGAGATCAGTTGAGATCGCGAAAATGCCGAGGAATATTGGCGTCCCGTACGGGAGTCGAACCCGTGTCGCCGCCGTGAAAGGGCGGTGTCCTAGGCCACTAGACGAACGGGACGCATAGTGAAGATTGCCGTCAGGAAAACGAAGGAGTTACGTTAGCGTAAGCGAAAAGGTAGTGTCAAACCTCGATCACGGCGCGTTGTGAATGAGGCGCTCGACTGTCTGCTGGTCCGTTTCAGATCCAAAAACAAATCGAACCGCAAATCCCATCTCGTTGATTGCGTAAACCACGTTCCCCCACAAGGTCGCGGCTCCCTCGCTGGACATCAAATCCATTCGCATCAATTCTCTCGCGGCCACTTCACCGCCAGTCAACACAAAACATCCCGATGAGCTGAGGTCGCAAACTGAGCCGCGGCCCTGCGCCTTCAAAGTCTCCCAGCGCACATTGAGGTTTGCGCGAACTCTTTCCGACCTGCGCCGCTCTTGCATCAGCCTTGGTTCAATCTATAATTGCCGTGCTTGGTTTCTCGGTTCGATTTTGTTTCAGCCACCTACTTTAACACAGGGAGTTCACCCCAATGATTAAACGATTGTTCGCCGGACTCGCATTCGCAGGAGCGCTTTTCTTAACCACGGGCGTCGTGATGGCCCAACACGATATGGGCGGCGGTTCTACTTCGGGGGGCGCCACCGGCGGCGGCGGGACCTCAACTCGCAGCGCCCCGGTCAGGCGTAATCCAATCCGCCGCACAACGCCGCCGCGTACTGCGGCACCGGCTCGACGTGGCGTCACCGCCGAGCAATACAATGCGCAAGGCGATGAGTTTTTTAAGGCAGAGAACTATGACGACGCGCTCGAAGCCTATCAAAAAGCCGTAGCGTTAAAGCCGATGGCCGGAGCTTTTTATCACATCGGCTGGATCTATAACGATCGCGATGATTTTGATAACGCGCTGTCCGCGTTACAGCAATCGGTGCGGCTCAATCCGAATGATGCCGTGGCCTTCAATGAACTCGGTTATTCCTACCGAAACCTGAAACAATATGATCAGGCACTAAGCGCCTATCGCCAGGCCATTTCTGTGCGGAGCGACTACGCCACGCCGTATTATCAAATCGGTTGGATATATAACGACCGCGAACAATTTGCCCAGGCCGTCGAACCTTTAAGGCGAGCTACTTCACTTAAAGAGAATTACCCCGAAGCTTATCAGGAGCTGGGTTACTCGTATTACAAACTCAATCGCCCGCAAGACGCGATCGCCGCGTATCAGCAATCAATTCAACTGAAGTCTGATTCAGGGTCGGCTTATCTGGGATTGGGTGATGTTTACTATTACCAGACCAAGCAATACAAAGAGGCTCTGGCGGCGTATCGAGCGGGTGTAAAAATCAAAGACGACAATCCGACGGCCTTTTACAACCTGGCCTGGTGCGCCAACGAATTCAATGAGTATCGCGAAGCTGCGAACGCCGCGCGTCAGGCGATCACTTTGCAGTCCAATTATCCTGAAGCCTACGCGGAGTTGGGATATGCGAAGCGAAAACTGAATGCGCCCAACGAAGCGATCTCGGCTTATCAACAGGCGATCAGTCAAAAGCCGGGTTATGGCGTCGCTTACACCGGATTGGGCGATACATATTTTGAAATGAAGCAATACGATCAGGCAGTGACTGCCTACGAACAAGCGATCCGAATTTCACCAAATAACGCGCGCGTGCGATACAACCTGGGATGGTCTTACAACGATCAGTCACGCTTTAACGAAGCGGCCGCGCACCTGGCTGAAGCCGTCGTGCTGAAACCGGAATACGTCGAAGCTCACACCGAGTTGGGTTTCTCCTACTACAAAATGCATCGGCTGCCGGCGGCGGTTGAGCAACTGCGGACCGCGATCAGATTGAAAAACGATCATGCTCTGGCGCATCTGTACCTTGGCTATATTTATATCGAGCAGAAGAACAAAGTCGGCGCGCAGTCAGAATATGCGATTTTGCAACGGCTCGATCCTGACAAGGCGCGGCAACTTTATGAGGCGGCCCCGGCGAACATGAGAAATTAACGGAGATCAACGCGTCGGAAGCCCGACCGTGAGGGAGGGCATGATTGTCCAGCGAGCCCTTGATTGCACCCCACGCGAGATGCTCGCGTGGGGACCCCGCTCTTACGCGCGGGCTTCTGACACGACCGCACCATGCCCACGGCCATAGTTCATCATCCTGTTTTCGAAGAACATGACACCGGGCCGAATCATCCGGAGCGGCCCGAACGTTATCGCGTGGCGATCGATGCCTTGCGGGCCGACAAACATCTGTGGGCCAACGTCGTCGAGATTGAAGCCGACGAAGCAAGACGCAGCGACATTCAAGCCTGTCACACGCCGCAACATTTCAAACATGTCGAAGAGGCAGTTCGCGAGGGGCGCGGTTACCTGGACGCGGACACGATGCTGTCGGGCAAATCGTTGGAAGCAGCGTTGCGCGGTGCGGGCGCCGCGTGTCGCGCCATCGATGCGGTGATCGAAGGAACCGCCAAAAACGCGTTCGTGCCGGTGCGTCCCCCCGGGCATCACGCAACGCCGGATCGTGCGATGGGTTTCTGTCTTTTCAATAACGTCGCCGTCGCGGCACGATACGCGCAGAAGCAATACAAAGAGATCGAGCGCGTGGCGATTCTGGATTGGGACGTCCATCACGGCAACGGCTCGCAGGGGATTTTTTATGACGACAGTTCCGTCTTCTATTTTTCGATGCACCAGTATCCGTGGTATCCGGGCACGGGCTCACGCGCCGAAACGGGCCAGGGACGAGGCCGTGGTTACACTCTCAACGTGCCAATGCGAGCGCTCACGCCGACAGGCGATCAGCGACGCGCGTTCGATTCCGCCATCGAAGAGATTGCTTCAAAGTTTACCCCCGACCTGGTGATTGTCTCCGCCGGATTTGACGCGCACCGGGACGACCCGCTGGGCCAACTACTGTTGACTGATGATGATTTCGTGCAAATGACTCGCGTCGTCAAGGAATGGGCGGTTGAGACCTGCGGCGGCCGCGTCGTCTCTTGCATGGAAGGTGGCTACAATCTGGAGACGTTGGGTGAAACTGTGAGGGCCCATGTGAGGGAACTGCAGAGAGTTTAGCGGACGTGGAGTCAGTACCGGGAGCGGTAGCGACCGGGTAACGACGTTGGCGATCTCACCACTTTCGATCAACTGCAACCCGGTCGCTACCGCTCCCGGTACTGACCTCCCCCTGTACAGCAAAACGAGCGTGAGGTAAACTTTCGTCACCTAACACGCTATCAAGAACAGCCAGAAATTTCTCGGAGAGACAGCTATGCCGGATCTGGATATCACTTGCGCCGAGTGCGGAACCGCTTTCCCATTCACCGAACGAGAACAGGACTATTATCGCGAGCGGGGATTGAGCCATCCCAAACGCTGCAAACCGTGCCGAGACGCCCGTCGCTCGAATTTTGGCGGCCCGCGACAATCAGGTGGCGGTGGAGGCAGCGAGCGCGAGCGGTTCGAGATCGTTTGCGATCAATGCGGCAAGACGGACACCGTTCCATTCAAGCCACAGGAGGGCCGCCCCATCTTGTGTAGCGATTGCTTTAGCGCGAGCCGCGCGCAACACCGCGGAGCTTAGTAGCGCAAGTTGCCAACTTGCGATGCGTCACGTCCCGGCGGTAATTATCACCGCCTGGATTCCCAACAGCTCTGAGAAATCTTTGGTGTAAGTCGCCTCGATCTTGCGTGTGTTTCCCACGCACTCTGTTAATTCATCGGTCGAAACAAATCCATCACTGACTGCTTCGATGGCCCACATCGGGACGTGCGCCGCCGTCTGCAATAGATCGTCGATGAGCCCAAGGTACTGCTCTTTTGTCTCAACATAAGAATCAAGTTTGGCGCCGCGTTCTCTCGCCTGTTCGCTCCAAAAACCTTTTCCCTGTCGCATCCACTCTTCGCGCCAGGTCAGCACCCGCGCATTACGGCTGTCAACCGAACGGGTCGGATGCGGCAGGCGCAAAAACATCAGGTCGGCCTGCTGGCTCTCCGCCAGAAACGCTTTAGCCGATTGATTCGAACTGGTGTTTCGGCACTGGTTGTTGATGGGCGCCGGCACTGTGTGCAACAGACGGCGAAAGACATTCGACAGCGAGAGCGGTTGGCGCATATCGCGAGTATCGAGATTAAATGAGAAGACGTAATCGCCAACCGACATACCCAGCGCCAGGGCGAGCGCGCGTTTGAACGGCGAGCCCAGTTGATCCGCATTCGCGCGCACGTTATCAAACCACCATGCATCTGTCTCGTTAAACCACGTCAGCAGCGCGGGATTACGAAAGCTCTTGCGCGGCACGTAAGCGTCGTCCAGCACACTTTCGACGTCCTCTTCAGAGAGCGTCTCGGAATTGTTTTCAATTAAGGCCTGAGATTTGGTCCAGGCCCACTGCGCCGGGTCGTTTGCCAGCACCCGCGCCTGCCACCTTTTGAGGTAGTGGCCCAGGTGTGGCTCTCCCGACAGCGGCAAAGCGACAGAGCGAAACTTCAGCCGGCGAATTACATTCAGCTCAAAGCCGAGCCAGCCGATGCTGCCAGTGTTAAGGGCGTTTTGAGTTTGCATTAAATGTCAGAACCACCTGCGGTAGCGGGTGGTTGATCAAGCGCGAAATGTGACGAACGGTGAACCATCCGCTACCGCAGATGGTTCTGACATCAACTACCCAACTGCTGAACTCGATCCAGAATTTCGTCCGCGATTAAGTTCAAGTCGGGTGCGGGCTCGACTTCCGGCGCATGGCCTTTCAACTCGTGGAATGGCTCGAGTGCCAGCAACGTTCGCACGACCCGCGGATCAAATTCCAACCCCGTCCATTCGATCAGATGCTCGCGCGCCTGTTGTTCCGAGTAGGCGCTGCGAAAAGGGCGCGCGTCAGTCAACGATGCGTATGAATCGGCCACGCGCAGGATGCGCGCGCCCAACGGAATTTGTTCGAATCGCAAACCATCAGGATAGCCGTTGCCGTTCCACCACTCGTGGTGCCAGCGAATCAACAACTGCGCGCCGCGATCGGCGCCGGCGGCCGCCGCTTCGCGCTCGCTCAGAAGCGGGTGGCGCGCCAAATCCACGCGTTCGTCTTCGCTTAACGTGCCGTGCCGGTGCAAGTAATCCCGATTCATCGCGAGTTCGCCAAGATCATGCGCGAGCGCAGCGATGCGCAAAGAGAATCGATCGTGGGCCCCCAGGTGAAAAGATCGGGCAAGCTGACTTGCGATTGCGGCGATGCGCGCAGCGTGCGGATGCGCGTAGGCTTCAAATTCATCAGTCCGCGCGGCAAGATCCTCAAAGATTTCGATTACCGCGGATCGTTTACTCTCAATAGGTTCTACAGGTGACATTATGCAAGCCTTACTACTTACTTTTCAAATTAGACAACAGGGCGCGGGCGGCGTGGTTTGCCGGATCAGCCGCCAGCGCGCGCGCCACTTCGCCTTCTGCCCGCCGGCGCAGACCAAGTTGCTGATACAGTTCCGCCAGCATAACGCGAAACGACGCATTATCCGGCTCGATCGCCAGCGCGGCTTGCAATTCAGTTTCAGCGGTACGCCGCGAACCGGACCGCCGCATCAAGGCGCTGCCGTAGTGCGCGTGATAGCGAGCTTCGCGCGGCTCAAGCATGGCGGCTTCCGCAAGCAATCGAATCGCCTGATCGATCTGGTTGCGCTCGAGTGCTTCGTTCCCCATTCGAAAGCAAGTCTGTGCGCGACTATCGCCTGGGTGATTTTGATCTCTAACGTTGACGTCTCGCGGCCCCTTCGGGTCCCTGGTGGATTTCCGAATACGCCTGGTTGTGCCCGCCTGATCGTAAGTGTCTCGCTGTTTTGCGTCACTCAAAACTTCGTATGCCTGGGCCATTCGCGCGAAGGCCGACTCGATTCTGGTGCGCAACTCAGAACTACTTTGATGAAATCGATCGGGGTGAAAGCGGCGCGCGAGCGTGTGATAAGCGTCTTTTATTTGGGCGGCGCTTGAGCCTTTGGGCACGTCCAGAACGTCATAGTGGCTTTTCGCAACTTTCAATCTGGTAAACAAGCCCTCCACATCAGCTTCAGTCGTGTCGGTTTCGACAGCGGGCGGCGCTGCTTTGGCTGCTGCGGGTTGCGCAACTCGTTTCTTCGGTTTGACTGGAACGTTCGCGCCGAGCGCTGTGCGCCAATGCGGCGAATATAAAATGCCCGAAAGCAAGAGGGCGTAAACACTTCGCAGAGACTCTTCTTCCGCCAGGCCGTTGGCCGATAAATCAGCTAGACGAATGCCGTCGCCCGCAGCTCGAGCGCGCGCAAGCGTGAACTCCTCTGCAGGCGAAAGACTGATCGAATCAATGTCGTCAAGAACCGAAAACCCTGAATCGAAATTACTAAAGCGAGACCTGACGAACGACATAGGAAGATGACGTGCGCACTCCAGCAACAAACGATCGACATTAATACTCACGCGCAGATCATTGGCGACCCGCACGCGTGCGTCAAACGACCAATAACCGTCCGGCCAAAGCAGCGCGACTCTCAGCACGTCCGATGCTTGCGTTGAGCGCGCCTTTTGCAGCAACGCCGGTGTTATTCCACCGCTTTTGATTAGGCCTTCCGCCAACTCTTCATCCGAAATCGTAGCTGGGTATTGTTGAAGTTTCCGATCGGCGATGTCATTGCGCCTGAGGACTTCGCGCAACCGGTGCGCGCGGAGGTTTGACGCTGCGAAAAGCAGATCTCCCGTCCCGAAATAGACTACGACTCGCGCGCGGTCATTTGACAAGCGCAGCGCGCCTGACAATTCAGTGTTCTTGATTTCGCGGATCAATTCGGCGAGAGGATGTTCGGAGAGTTGTCCTTCTATCTGGCGATCGCTCTGCGTCACGTCTTTGAATCATAACGCACGAGCGTGCGCCGATGAAAGTTTGGAAGAGAACTCGCTGATCTGCTGGTGCGTGAGGTGCCTAAGCCTTTGGGTGCGTCTTGTCATAGACCTCGATCAGCTTTTCCATCGACACGTGCGTGTAAATCTGCGTTGTCGACAGACGCGCGTGCCCCAGCAACTCCTGGATGTCGCGCAAATCGGCGCCGCTGTCGAGCAAGTGCGTCGCGAACGAATGCCGCAATGCATGTGGGCTGATATCGTGAATGCCCGCGCACAGCCTGATGTACTTTTCCACCAGACGTCCTACCGAACGCGTTGTCATGCGCGTGCCCTGGTAATTCAGAACCAGGGGTTGCGCGTCGCGCTTCGTCGCGGGAGCATTCAGCAAAAACTTTTCGCGCACTGACAAATATTCCTGCAACGCTTTCGCGGCCGGCTCTCCAAAAGGGACGATCCGTTCCTTGCGGCGCTTGCCAAAGACCCGCAGCAGTTTGTTCTTAAAGTCGATGTCGCGCAGATTGATGTTCACCAGCTCTGCCACGCGAATTCCGGTTGCGTACAGCAGTTCGAGAATTGCCCGATCGCGTTTGCCGAAATCAGTCTCAGCGTCGGGCGTTTCGATGAAGCGCACCGCATCTTCGATCGAAAGGTGTACCGGCAGTTTCTTTTCCTTGCGCGGAGTCGCGACCAGCTTCGCGGGATTCGATTCGATCACTTCTTCGCGCACCAGGAACTGAAAGAAAGTCCGTAATGCGGCCAGTTTGCGCGCGATTGAAGCCTTCTTCTTGTGATCAGAGTGCAGAGAGGCAAGCCATTCGCGAATCGTTAAGTGATCGATCTGTTCGATATGTTCGAGGGCGGGCGCGTTTCGCTGCGAACGCTGTTTTGAATCAGGCTTGTGAGCAGCTTCGGTTTGGGATGGGGCCAGGAACTCGAAGAACTGCGTCAGATCGCTTTCATAATTCCGCAGCGTGTGCGCGCTGACATTTCGTTCGTAGCGGAGATGATCGAGAAATTGAGTGAGAAGTTGATCGAGCACGGTCTAAGATTACCATGCTTTTGATGCTGTCTATTTCGTCTTTGTCTGTGAGGATGTGTTGTTAATGGCAGTGATGATTTTCTGCGCCCGTTCGGGAAAGGAACTCATCCGTTCCAAAGCCTGTTCCCGAGACACGATCGCGCGCTTCGGACGTGGAGCAGTCTTGTCGTTTTCTGTCTTTGTCATTCTGCGCCCTCAAAAGCTTACGCTTGATCGCGCGTCTTCACCAGAAATCCTTTGCGCGCGCGCACGCGGGTGTTCTGTCTCGTCTTCACGCGTACCGTAATCAGATGATACTTGCCGTCGCGTTTGTCGGCCGCTGGGTAATAACTGAGGATATATTGCTGCGCGAGGTCGGCTGAGATTTGAGAGAACGTCTCATCCAGGTCATTAACGGATTTTGGAATGTATGCCGAGCCTCCGGTCTGCGCGGCAAATTCCTGCATTCGCCTTTCGGCGGCGAGGTCACGCACGTTCGCATTGTCATAGACGCCGGTCTGTACGACGTAAACCTGGCATTCATCTGAAGAAAGGCGTTGCAGCGTGGCCTCGAAATCGTGATCGTAACGGCTGGTCGTATCGCGCCCGTCAGAGACGATCACGATCACGCGGCGTCCGGCGTACGGCTTGAGATAAGTGAGCGCCGCAAAAATCCCATCGTAGAGCGAAGTGGCTCCTTCAGGTTTGGGGAAAGAGTCGATCGTCCGCTCGAGCCGGGCGACGTCGCTGGTCATCGGTTGCGATAATTCGATGTTCGTTGAGACCGAATAGATTGCGGCTTGATCAAGGGGCCTCATGACGGTGCGAAAGAATCGCATGGCCGCGCGCTTTTCGAATTCACGCGACGCGTCGAGGCTGCCGCTGTTATCAAACAACATCGCCATGCGCACCGGTGTTTCGGAGCGGTAGATGTCGCTGATCAACTTTGGTTCGCCATCGACGGTAAGTTCAAAGTCTTCGATGCGAAGATTAGGTACGGCCGCTCCGTGGGCATCCACGACTGTGGTGGGCACGGGAACGAGATGCGAGCTAACCCGAACTACGTCCTCACCCTCTGAGTTGTCGTTTGCGTCCGCTTTGGGGGTCGGGCGGGGCATCACCGGCGGCGGTGGCATCGCCTTTGTCGTCTGTCGCTGTCGCGTGGACGGAGTTGGCGAAGGCGACGCGTTCGTATTCTTTTGTCGTCCGGATTGTGAGTGAGTAAGGAAAACGTTTAAGGAACACCACGTCACGGCCACCGCCAGCGCAACCACGCAATAGAAAAATGTTCGAAGCTGAGCAGTCATTTTGTCGCGGCGGCCAACTGTGGTTCTTGAGTGAGCCCTGTTCGCACCCATTCGTCAAATTCTTTCAGCGCCAGGTTTACCTGCAGCGAGTGCCGATCCCGTTTTCTCTTTACTGAACGCGCTTGATCTTTTGTCAGAGGCTCAAGTAATGCAAACGTGATGTTTACGGGCTGATAATTCTTAGTTTCCGCACTGGAAACATAACGCGCCAGTGCCCCAATGGCACTACGCGGCGGCGCAATCAAAAGTTCTTCGCCGCGCAGTGAACGATTTGCGTTGAGCCCGGCGAGCCAGCCCGTGGCTACTGATTCAACGTAGCCCTCGACGCCGGTGATCTGACCGGCGAAGAAGATGTTTGGATGCTCCTGCATCTGCATGGTTGCCGACAAAACCCTCGGCCCGTTGATATAAGTGTTGCGATGAATCTGGCCGAATTGCAGGAACTCTGCGTGCTCAAGTCCGGGAATCATCCGCAGCACACGCGCCTGCTCGCCATAGCGCAAATGATTTTGAAAGCCGACCATGCTGTAAGCGTCAGCCATCAAATTCTCCTGTCGAAGTTGCACGGCGGCGTAAGGCTCGCGTCCGGTGCGCGGATCGAACAGACCCACAGGTTTCATCGGCCCGAACCGCAGAGTGTCGATGCCTCGCCGCGCCAGCTCTTCAATCGGCAGACAGGCTTCGAACCAGCGCGTTGCTTCAAAGCGCTGCAGTGGAACACTGTTGGCTTCGGAAAGCGACTCGTGAAAGCGCGCATACTCCTCTTGGTTTAGCGGACAATTCAAGTAATCGTCGCCGCCTTTGCCATAACGCGCGGCCAGAAAAGCTATCGAGCGATCAATTGAGTCAGCGGCGATAATCGGAGCAATCGCATCATAGAAATAAAGCTGGTCATCACCGGTGAGTTTCATGATCTCAAACGTCAGCGCGTCTGAGGTCAGCGGCCCGGTCGCGATGATCGCAATAGCATCTTTCGGAATCTTCACAACCTCTGCGCGCACGACCTCGATGTTCGGGTGTGATTCGATGCGTTGGGTTATGTAAGTGGCGAATCGCTCTCGGTCGACGGCCAGCGCCGCGCCGGCCGGAACACGGGTAGCCGCTGCTGCTTCCATGACCAGCGAGCCACCGCGGCGCAGTTCTTCTTTCAAAAGATAAGACGCGGTGCCCGGTTCGTCGGACTTCAGAGAATTTGAGCAGACGATCTCCGCCAGCTTGTCTGTGCGATGCGCGGGTGTCTGTCTCACCGGCCGCATTTCAAACAAGCGGACGTGCGCGCCGGCGTTGGCTGCTTGCCATGCAGCTTCAACACCCGCGAGTCCACCACCAATGACTATGATTTCGTTCATAAGTGCTTTTCCCTCTCTCTCTGGGAGAGGGTTAGGGTGAGGGAATTAGCGAGATAGAGAATTATTCTCTGTTTCTTCCGCAACAGGCCCTCACCCCAGCCCTCTCCCAAAAAGGGAGAGGGAGACTTGCGCTACGGCTTGACACTCAATTTCTCTCGTTTGTATAGTCAGGTGCGTCTCCTAAGCCGGCTTAGCTCAGTTGGTAGAGCGTGCGATTCGTAATCGCAAGGTCATCGGTTCAACTCCGATAGCCGGCTCCAGAAACCTTAACTATCCCCAATTCCTCTGCGACCGCAAAGATCGGCCTATGAAGTTACATCGATCAAGATTTGCGAGTCTCCTGGCGCTGCTTATTTTGGTAGCCATGATCGCGATTTCAACGCGTGGTCAATCTCCACTGAGAGCAATCGGCTCGGTTACTGACGGATTCTCGGGGCCAATTGCGGGCGCTCACATCACTTTGTATTCGCTCGATCGAATCTTGCAGGCAACCTCGGATACTGCGGGGCGCTATCAATTCGACGGCCTGCCAACCGGAGTCTATGAGTTTGAAGTGGTCTCGCCAGGTTTCAAAACCATAACCACGCACGACTTACATGTCACAGATCTTATGCGAAGCGTAGCGGGAAACAAGCCACTGGAGTTCAACATCGTCATGGCGCTTGCGGCCAGCGGGACGGAGTGCGGCCGCCGCGATACAGAATCTTATAACCGGGTCGAAACTGGCGAGGGATCGTCAGTTAATGGCGTCGCGCTGGTGAATAATGGTCCGTCGAAATCGCCAATCGCGAATGCGCACGTTTTACTTTACAGGTCGGAAGCAAAGGTAAGCGAGCAACAAACAAACGAGCGCGGTGAATTTCATTTTAAGTCGGTTGCTCCCGGCCGTTACCTGATAGTGATCCAACACCCGAAATACAAAGAACTGAAGTCGGACACCTTTTGGGTCGCCCGGGAAAACCAGACTTACATCACGTTAGAACCAGTCCCCGTTGGGATGATAGTTGTCTGTCAATGAATCCCGGCCGTCGTTACTGTTTCTTCTCCGGAAACAGACTCACCTCAACATAGCGCTTGGTGTCGAGGTACTTCTTCGCTGCGTCCTGCACCATCGCTTTGTCGATCTTCTTGTAGAGATCGGGAAGCAGCCAGAGCCCGGCAGGATCTTCTCCGTTGTCGTATTTTTGACCTATTTGGCCTAGCAGCCAGCTATTCACCTTGCTATTAGTCTCAAAGTCCCGCAGCAATATCTCGCGCTGATCCGTCAATTGCTGTTCGGTAGGTCCCTCGGTCTTGAACTTTTCAATTTCCTCAAAGACGCGCTTGACCAGCGCATCGGTGCGATCCGGCGCGCTGCCGAAATTTATCGTGATTGCATATTCCTGATTGGGAATTTTCTGGTAAGTAGGCGTCGCGTTGATGCCGTAGGTTCCGCTCAATTCTTCGCGAATCACTTCGAGGAGTCGGCGTTGCAGGATTTCGGACATCGCGCGGATTGCGATGCGGTTCGCCTGGTTGTATTCGAACGGTCCCGTGAACACAATCGCGGACAGACTTTTTGGCTCGACGCCTTTCTCGACCTTCTTAACGACGACGTCGGTCGGCGTACGCACGCCGACGTCTTTCCAACTTTCTTTCCGGTGAAGCGACGGCAGCGAGCCCAGATACTTTTCAACCAGCGGCTGGATCGTGGGCAAATCAATGCTGCCGACGAAAACGAAAGTGAAATCGCTGGCATCGGCAAATCGATCTTTATAGAAAGCCATCGACTTATCGAGGTTCCAGCTGTCGATCATTTCCGGCGACGTTAGCTGGCGTCTTAAATGGTTCTGATATCTCGCTGACATCAGAGCTTTGGAAAAGTTATATTCGGGAACGACGCTCTGATTCGCCAGCATTGTCTTCATCTGCGTCGCTAAAACATTGAAGGCGGTCGCATCGGCGCGCGGCTGCGTAAAGCGCAGATAGATAAGCTGGAACATCGTTTCCAGATCTTTCTTTGAGCTGTTGCCGTTTATTCCTTCATAGACCTCAGTGATTACCGGGGTGGCGCTGGCGACTTTTCCGGCCATCATCTTGCGCAAATCTATGGCGTTGAATTTGCCCAAGCCACCGGCCGTAACCACCTGGGTGGCGAAAACCGCGGGGATGTAATCACTGTCCGGGGCAAGCGAACTCCCGCCGGGGCTGGTGGCGCGAAGCAGGATTTCATCTTCTTTGAAGTTCGTCGGTTTCAAAAGAACTTTGACGCCGTTGGACAACTCCCATTCGGTTATGCCGGCGGATTCTTTCGTGGTGGTCTTTATGACTTTGCCGGCCACGGGCGCGGAGTCAAGCAGCGTGGCGCTGGCCACGGAATCTACGTAAGGCTTTAGCTCCTTTGTCTCGGCCGATTTGAGCACGATCGCCAACTTTGTCTTATCGGGGATCGTGAGGCCGGCCTTCTCTGGCGCCTCTACGACCACCATGCGATTTTTGTCGGGGAAC